>Ga0316204_10000831_pt1 | contig 99390 bp, 124 predicted proteins | sample 6monrhotite_MG_2_FD_205661 | JGI IMG/M metagenome (GOLD analysis project Ga0316204, IMG submission 205661) | Microbial mat bacterial communities from mineral coupon in-situ incubated in ocean water Damariscotta River, Maine, United States -... | ecosystem: Environmental > Aquatic > Marine >... | reverse complement strand
GCTTGCTCAGAAGCTATCTGTCAACTTGCAGAAAACAATATGTATCTGCAAGTTTAGCCCTTGAATTGCTATTCAAAAACCAACTGCCTGATATATTTATTGAAGATGAGGCTGAATAGTTACAAAATATTAAAAGTGGCCATCTTAATAAAGTTGATGATTTGTGGATAGAAAAGGCAAATTCTATTTTGGAAGAACATAACAAAAACATCATAGCGTAATAAATCATTCACCCTTTTGCAGATAAAACGGCTAAAAAAGAGAGATATTTCTTTTGAAAAGGTGCCTATATGCGTCGCTACGCGCATGAATGACAATTTATTAATACTAAGTTAGCCAAATTTTAATATAACACCTCTACATCAAAGCTATTAATTATGAAAAAAATTCAAAGGGATAACGATAAGTTAATAATACTTTGTGATAATTGTTTGTTGCATCTGTATTCCAAGATTGATTCAGCACGTGGCTTTACTTCATCATCTGCCAGAAATGAAATATTGGTTCAGTTTTTAAAACCAAAAATAAAAGCATTGGAATATAAAACCTTGAAAAAAGATATTCAACTTCTAATTAGAATAGGTAGAAGTAACATGATGTTGGAAAGTAAAATTGTAGAGTTAAAACATTTGGCCCTAAATGTTTTAAATGCTATAGAATGAAAACAAATAGGGTTTTTGATCCCCCTAATAATAATTTTGAGGGATAGGCAAAAAACCCAATTAATTCGTGATTAATAAGTAAAATTAAAAAATAAAGCTTTGATAACCAACGATGACAATAAAACAACACAAGCAAGTATAAAAAATGTTCATTGTTTCTTTAAAATCTTGTTTATTCATTTCTGCTTTATGCTCTTCCCAAGATTTGATATTCATAAAAACTCCTAACTATTTTGATGTTTAAATTTTAACCAAGCAGTAATATATTATAACATTTTCGCTCTTTGTCGTACTGCAAAGTAGTACTTAGAATTTGTACCGGTTAACTCGCAAATGATGATTTATTTATCTTCTGATAAATTGTTCATATCAAATATATCAGCACTCTTTTTTAATAATTCGTTTAATTCATTCTCTAAACTAGGGTGAATGCGTATATATCTAAAACCTAAATCACCAGTTTCCTTTCTAATTTTTATCAATCGCGCTTTAGCTTTAGATATGGCCTGTTGGGTAACATTGTAATGTTGAGCAACAACTTCTTGAGATTTACCATCAACAACGATCGCTTTTAATATTTCCTGAGTTTGAAAAGACCACTTACGTTTTGTCTTTGTACAAAGTTCCATTAACTCTTCATAAGAAATTCTAAATTCACTTGATTGTCTACTGGCCATAACCTTGTTCCATTAATTGTTGATAATTTCGTTCAAATATAAATTCTGATTTATCAGACATTTCGGCAAGTTTTTTATAGATATCTCCATTATATCCACCTTCCGCAGATTGTTTCTTACCTGTCAACGTCCAAATTATATGCATCCAGTCTCTCATTTCACTTGGCATCCAACCATTTACTAAGGCCATTTTTAACATGGCTTCAAGCTGCCATTGTTTTCCATAACCTTCGCCTTTCAACATATAAAATAATTTTTTCTTGTACCAGGCTTTCCCTGTTTGTTTTTCTAGTGCTAAAGCTAGGTTACCAAGATTATTATTAAGCAAGGGTAGGGCTATTAATGTTTCTATTAAACGAGATTCAAATAAATCACTTTTTTCATCATCGCATTTATTCATGATTTAACTCTTTATCTTTTTTTAATATTTTATTTATTTCAATTTTTAAGTGTTCTAACCCTACAAACTTCATTTCTGTACCATTCTCAGTACGAACCACTAGAGAACCATCCTTAAAATTAACGTCACTTGCGATAATTTCCATAATTCCCGTTTCAACATTCTTTTTATCGACTTTTAAGGAGGTAGGGTTTTTAATTTTTCCTTTAGCCTTACTGACTTTTTTTCCTTCGGATTTTTTAATAGAATCCCATGATTGTTTAGTAGCTTTGGCCAATGATAAACCCAATGACTTATCTTGAAAGCTACCCATCAATTTTTTATATTTAATAGGATCTTTATCAGCGATTTTACCTAAAGTAATAATTGTTTCTTTATCCTCAATTTCACCATCAAGAATATCGTTTCTAATAGCTAAATTAACTTTCGCTATACCTTTCCATTTTGAAACTTCTGCTGGTGATGATTTTAAATCTTTATTACTTAATGCTATTTGAACAGCGGCATTACCACCTTCTTCAAATAGATCTAAAAGACCTTGAGCTCTATCAAATAAATTAGGTTTTTCACCATCGTCATTCTCTGCAAACTGAAATAGCTTTCTAGACGTTTGTAAAGAAAGGCCCTCTATTATTTTGACTTCCCTAATTCGAACTGGAATTTGAGTCCATTGAGGCTCTTCAGGAAAATGTTCTTTCAAATACATGTATGCTCTTGTACGCATCTCTCCGGTAAGAACTAAATAACGACCATCTTCTTTTTTTTCATAATTAGGGTTTTGGATCAGACCACCATGATTTCTAATGCTAGTTGCAAGTTTAACCAATTTATAACGATCTTTATCTTTGCGGTATTGTTCTTTATCAAAATCAACAAGGTCTAAATCAACATCGACGAGAATAATTGATTTCTTTTGTATATTTTTTATGGCATTACTTGCTCTACCAAGCCCACCTAAACCTACTACTTTGTTAACCATTATTTTTCATCCTTAAACTCTGGAAATACCGCAGTTATGGCATTTATCATATTCATAGAACACGCTTTTTGATGGCTATTGGTTATTCCTTGGAATATTGGTTCACCATCTTCAGTCCTATCCTCAATCCAGGAAGATATTTTAATGGGTTCAGCAATAATGAGATCATCATCTAATTCCTGTTCCCATAGTTCGACACGCTGTTTGTGTCTCTTACTTGTACGTCTAAATTTATTAATAATAAAACCATGAAAATTCAATAACGGATTGTAGTTTTCTCTAATGGACGTCACTTTATCAATAAAATCACCAACAACATCTGAGGAAAATTTTGTTGGTTCTAATAAACCAACAACATCGGTTGCTGCGCACAAAGCACTAATAAGAGGTAAACCTAAGAAGCTAGGAGGAACATCAATAAAAATATAATCATATTGTTCCCTTAAGCTATTAACATTCTGAGCAAAGGCAATAAGTTGATTATCGACAACTTCCTGAATCACCTTATTTGCTGAATCTATAGCGAGAACATCAATCTCAGAAAGTAAATCTCTAAAAGCACCATCCGACAAGTCTTGAGGAAAGGCATTAATACCATCATCTCCAGGTATAACGTCAATACCAAACTTACCTTTTATGGGCTTGAAGTCAACATCATTCCCATAGAGCATAGATGCGACAGTAGAATCACTTTGTACCAGCTGGCCATCTTCTAACAATAAATCCGAGCTATTACACTGAGGATCAACATCAATTAATAAAACACGATAATTAAATTTCAATCTAGCTAAAAAACAACTTTGCACTAAAAGAGTAGTTTTACCAACACCACCTTTTTGAGCAGCCATTGTAGATACACGAGCAGCCATTATATTTCTCCAGTAAGGCTAGCCAGTGGGGAATAGTACTTTAACTTTTCCTCACTCACCACGTTAATAAATGAGTCGGTGAATACTCAATAAATAATTAATTAAGAAGACATACTGTGTATGAAATCAATATACAGTTGATACTACTATAGAAACAACTTTAAGTACAACCTTTAAATTAAATTATTTTAGAATACATTTCAAGAATAACTATTAATAAAGATGACCTTATAAAGATCAGAAATAAAAATTGATAAAAGAAAAAGACATTAAAACCCTCAAGATCTAAAAAAATGACAATTAAAGAAAGGGAGGAGCTTATTTAGAGAGAGACCTAATGACACAATGATCCTCCATTATTTGATCCCAGTATCTGTAGATTGTTCTAATTGGTATTTCTGAATATTTCGCTATATTTTTAGCGGTCAAACACAATTTTTGGGAAAATACTTTTATTATCGCGCTACGCATTTTTAAAACCGTTTTTAAGCGTTTCTTTTGTGCGGTGGATAATGCTGACTCTTTTTGCTTTTCCTTGACTTCACATGGCGTTAAGCTCGCCTCTTTAGAAGTTTCGTAAAGAAAATCAGTTGGCATATTCAAATTTTCACGCAAGTATTGCGCTAATGTATCTTTCCTGTATTTGTATCGAGTAGTTTTTGCTGTAGATAAATATTTAGTTAATTCTGAGGTAGGTAAATGTATGAATGTTTCATTATCTTCAATTATAATATTAAACGCTTTTTTCTCGTCTTCTATTTCATTGTATTTTGCAACAAACAAAATAAAAGCGGCATAATCCCTTGAGCCTTCTTGTACTCCATTCATTTTACAAAACATTCTCGTGTTTTCGTAAATGCGTTTCCACCACGTTTTTATATTATGGCGTCCCCGAACTTGGTACATATTAAGTTTTTCGGGTGAGATACTTCGCTTTTCAGAATCTGAAATTATAGAGGGATTATTAGATATTAATTTTAAGTGGTTTGGCCGTTTTACTTCTATATCTAGTTCTTCATACAACTCTTCTATTTTGTATAAATCTTTATTTATTATATGAGCTTCAACTTTTCTCTTTGAAACGTTGTGATTAGAACCTGGTAATCTCAATACTCTCGTTTCATCTATAGAGGCGCCAAGATCTACTTTCCAGTTTTCATTCTTCCCAATCCTTTCAGCTACAGCGGCAGTAAATTCTTTCCAGGACTTTCTTCTATAGTGATATGCTTCAACTGGCTCATAAATCCAATAGAGATGTAAACCACCAGATCCACTTTTTACTACTGCATTGGGTTTGGGTATACCGGTTAAACATACTATTTCTAATACCTCAGTAATAATATTCTGTTGTTCTTCTTCGCTCTTTATTTCATGGCTGGTAGTGTCTATATCTATATAATTGGCGTGAAGTTTACTTACTCCCTTTTTACATCGCCAAGAAAAAAACTCATTAGGACTCAGAAAATAATCTACGGTCTCATTATATTGCGGTTTTTCTGATATTAATGCTTCGATATCAGATTGAGTTTTTAATTTCCCCGTAGATTTTCTCGGGTTTCCGACCGATAACCATTTATGGCTAAAGTCCTCAGCACCATCACTTTTTCGACGCTCCCACAGATAGCGGCAGTTCTCTTCATTTCCTACGCCTAACAACTCGAAAAACAACCTGTTGTTTTCCGACATTTCAGCTTGAGAAAAGGGTATTTTCCTCTGGGGACTGTTATTTATCATTATTATTAGCTTTTTCAGTCAAATTTAGTGAAAATTTAGTGAAAACTGTAAAAAAACAGTCAGCACAACTTGACCTACAACTAATAGAGCGCTATTATTTAACAACTGACAGAAAATGAAACGCCAATTTCAGAATCTGAAAAGTAAAAATAAGATACAGCCACAACTTAGTTGTTGGTTCTAGCGCCGAAATAACATCACTTGAGTTGGTCGCTCCCGATGTGTTTCGGCTTTGTTTTTTCTATCTATATATAAATAGTAAATTTATATCAAAACTTATCCTTTTATTAATTGCTCTATTATTAAGCTATTAATTTCAATGTAACTTCAGTTAATCCGAGTTCAGATACCATATTATATGCAGCATCAAGGGATTTAAATTCTCTTTGTTTTTTTCTATCTGTGTGCAATAACTCTACGTCACGATCTGGAAGATAAATAGCAAGCAAAAAACCTCCTTCAGAAGGAATTATTTCTGCGGATTTAATAGTACCTGCCTTTGCTAATGTCATCATATCTCTTTTACAAAGCACGGGAATCCCCAAAACATGAAAAATATTATTACTAATCTAGTTGAAAACAACTAAATGTGCAACAAAAACCATGTTATGCGGGGAATTAAGTGTAAAATGCACTGCAAAAAGTAAATAAAAGCAAAAAACGCTTTGGCCATGTTTTGCTTTTATTCTGACTATGACACTAAAAAAGGTGTGGTTTCTAAATTTTCCACAAGAACAGCCTTATCCAATCCATCATATACTTGTTGCCAAAAGGGATTTGTGTTCATGAGCTCTTTTATAATCATGTAGCTTGCGGACATACTCAACCCTTCCCAGCTTTCACAATTCCGTTGACCTTCTGGAATGATCACAGGGAAAATTGCGCCACTTTCATGTTTCATGACTATCCATTTTCCTGAGTCAAAAGACATGTCTACCAAAGCTTCTATTCTTTGATGGATTTGATTAACAAGATCAGAAGCTTCGAATTCATTTTCAAAGAAATTTTTCCAACAATTAATTGCTAGAGCCCCTTTGATTTTAGCCTCTGCAAGTGACATCGTTTGTAATATATGGTTATTCATTTGCTATATTCCTTTATTTTAGACACCGCAAACACACTTAGATTCTATGGTAATTATTATAACTGCCGTTAAAAAACTTATTTAATCAAGCAGAACCTGATGCGAAAAATATCACTTAAAGTAACAAAAAACAACAGATCGTTGATTAAAATATTTTTTTACACTTTTAAAACGTCATTAATCTTTTGAATTATAAGTGAAAATGTTATTTATATTAATCAATCCCTGTAGTAACATTATAGAATAATGTATAATAATTTATGAAGTCCTTAATATGGTAGTGCTTATATAATGAATACCTCTCAAAATATATTTGGTAATACGTCTGAAAGGTTACTGGAAATGCTCAGTTCCGACCCTCAATGGCCTACAGAAAAAAAGGGCCTTTGCACAAAAATATGTAATAGTCTTGATGATGCTGCTTATCCGACAGTTCATAAATGGCTTTATAAAAATAGCCTTCCAAGAACTCCTGAAGAGCGTCAACACATATCCGAAAAACTTGGGGTAGATCTTATTTATTGGGAGTATGGGATTTATACCGGTTCAACGGGAAAGACTGTTCATTTGGAACCTATTCATTATTTAAAACATTCAAATGCGGTATTTGAAGAGTTGAATAAGCAGGGGTTAAGAGTTGGGAAAAATTTTAGTGAGGAAGCTTTACTCAAAATACAACAAATATCTATTCGTAATAGCGGAAAGTATAATAGACCAGAGCCTGACAAAAAATTAATAATTGATGCTATCGAATTGGCGTTATTAGTAAATATAAAATGAATTTAATGTATTTTAATGATTATTCTTTAGACGTGAATATTGCCCTCACCGGTATTATATTATTTGTTGCGTTATTTATTTCCCATTTGAAAAAACGTCATATAGGGATGACACTATTTTCCTTTGCTTTGGTTACCGCGTTATATTTCAATTTCATTGATTTAGTTGGGTTAGCTGTTTCCATTGTTTACGGTTCTTGTTGTTATTTTTTTTCATTCAAAAAGAAAGGCCATATTAATATAGTAATTGGTTGCCTGATTTTTGTATTATCTATTTTATTATTTCTGCATCTAATGCCTGGTTTTAATAATCCAGTTATTATTGATTCGGCTCAGGTTTCCAATAATAGCCCTTTGTATAGTCAATATTTAAATTTTGATAAAGCCTTAGTTGCTTTCTTTTTGTTGATTTATGTTATACCAAGTCCTCCAAAATTGTCATATGAAAGTTATCTTGTGGTTATTGGAGCCATTTCTCTATCTTATGGTGTGGCAATTCTGTTAGCTACTACCACTGGAATGATTGAGTACGATTTTAAAAATCCAGATTTTTTACTTGCATGGGTGTTAACTAATTTATTTATTACCGTGTACGCAGAAGAGGCTTTTTTTAGGGGGTTTATACAATCCTCAATAGACAAATTTTTCAATGATAATAAATATAAAGAAATTATTGTTGTTATCTCTTCCGGTCTTTTATTTGGTCTTGCACACTTTCCTGGGGGAATAATATATGCGTCTATTGCAAGTATTCTTGGTGGTGCTTATGCCTTTGGTTATTCAAGAACTGGCAATATTTTAGTACCTATTACTGGGCATTTTGTTTTTAACTTAATTCATTTCGTGATATTTACTTATCCATTTATAGTAAAGGTTTAATTTATGTATAAAAAAAACATACTTACTTTTGTGATGGCATCTTTATTGAGTCCTATATCTTTTGCCAATGACGAATTTGAAGGATTTGAGTTTAATAATATTTTAACCTCAACTCGATTAAAAACTACCCATCGAGATGCACCAGCGTCAATTTCTATTATTACCGCTGAAGATATTGAAACCTTCAAATATCGTAATATTCCCGAAGCTTTAAAAACAGTCCCAGGTTTTTTCGTGGCAGAATCTCACTCGTCCTACGATCGCTTTTTTGTAGGTTATCACGGCGGTAATTCCAACGTTCCCAGAAGAACGAATTTGATTATAGACGGTATATCATATTATCAATCAGGTTTTGCTCGTGTTAATTGGGAGCAGTTACCCATTAGTATGTCAAATATATCGAGAATTGAAATTATAAGAGGACCAGCAGCTAGCTTGTATGGTTCTAATAGTTTTACATCAGTCATTAATATTGTATCTAAAAAACCTAAAGAAACATTAGGTAGTTTGAACAGTAAAGGGATATCTATAAATGCAAGGGCAGGGCAGTCCGGCATTCGTGATATTGATATGAATTTTTCTTTTAAAATTAATGATCTGTATTCTCGTCTAACTTTTAGAAACATTAATGATGATGGTTTTGATGTTACTAGAAGTGGAGAAAAAAGACACGATAGTTTAGAGCTAAATCAATTTGATTATAATGGCTCCTATAAATTAGATGAAAAAGCCGATTTAGATTTTTCGCTTGGCCATTCTAAAAGATCACAAGAAGAGCAATTTATTGTTAGTTTCCAAACAGAATTTGCTGATTATGAACAGGAGTCAATTAAAGGGTCATTAAAATATACTAATGATCTATCTAGTGATCACAATGTGCAAATATTTGGTTATTTTACTTTATTTGAACAAAAGCAAGTTTGGAATGCTGATGTCCCTGCGTTTCTAGCTGCACCTGAATTAACTAATCTCTCGTTAATAAATTCTGATTACGCAAATTTAATTGCTTCAGGTATGAACCCGATAGGTAGTGGAGGTTCTTTAGCCGACGATTATCAGGCTCTTTTGGCGTTAACTCAGATAGCTTCTATAGGGCAATTAGCTTTTAAACCTATAAATTTAGATGTACCCCAAAATTATTCAGATAATCATTATGAAATTGAATTTCAAGATACATACTCAGTTAATGAAGATATGCGTTTGCTTACGGGGTTTAGTGTTAGTTATGTGAATACGGATAGTTTTAATTGGGTCATCAATGGAAAGCGCGACCTTACATCATATAGTGCATTCATTAACACTGAATTTAAAATCATACCTGATTTACTCATTAATACTGGCGCTATGTATGAATATGATAGTGAAAGTGGATCTACATTATCCCCACGTTTTGCTCTTTCTTATTATTTAGATCCTAGAAATACATTTAGATTTGTTTATTCACAAGCAAGTAGAACGCCTGATATTTTCGAACAGTTCGCTGACTGGAAGCTTATAGGACAAAATTATTCTTTTAATCCTTATGGAGGGGAGCCTGATTTTCTAACCTTTTATGCTAGAGCAATATCTCCTGGTTCTTTATCTTCTGAAAAAATAACATCCAATGAAATTGGCTATTTATATAATGATCCCTCTTCAACATTAGAGCTAGATATACGGGTATTTAAAGAGAATTTAACTCGACTAATATCTGAAAAATTATCATTATTTAATTTTAATCCTACAAATAATGGGTATGCAGAAAAGGTGGGGGTTGATATTCAATCCAAAATAAAAGTCACTGAAGACTTAGATGCATCACTTTCATATAGCTATGTTGATATTGATTCTGTTGAATTAGAAAAAAGTCTGACATCGAGACATATTTTATCAGCCGCTGTTGTTTACAACATAAATAGTCAATTCCAGTTTTCCGCGCGTTACTATGGAATTTCTGGTGCACTTTCTTCTAGTGCATCATCTAATTCTGGAGTGTCCACAGTATCCAAATCGATTGAAAACTTGGATTTAACCTTACAATGGAATGGTGATTCACCCATATTAGGAAATCTAAATATATTTATACAAACAAAAATAAGAAATAGTAATCCGGAAATTCAACCAGATAATATTTATACAGATAATTCTAAAACAGTCGTTGGATTTACTGTAGATTTTTAAATATGAATGTTAATTATATAAAATACTTTTATATCACAGCTATGATTGTGGTTATGTTTTTTTCTTCCGAAGCAATGGGCCAATCATCTCCAAAATACCTTGCAATAGTGTCTGATGACAATCCACAAACGGCAGAATTTATATCGAAGTTAAAAGAATACAATGTTGATTTTTCAATTTTAAATATAGAAAAAGATCCACGCTTAATAAATTTCGAAAAAGAAGCATTAAATTTTTCTCAACTGATAATTATAGGAAAAAATTCATTTAAATTTTACCTAAAGCATCAATTAAAAATTCCCTCTTTAGTGGTTTATGTTAAAAATAGTACCTTTCATCATCTAATTGAATGTTTTAAACATTCTAGCCTAGTTGAAAACTATTCAAATTATTTAGAAGATATTTCTATAATTTATTCAGACCCATCTCCAAAAAAACAAATAGCCTTAATAAAAAAATATTATATTTATAATTCCTTCACAGTCATGCTTTCACCATTAACATACTTTATGGAAGATGAATTAAAGCAAACAGCTAAAGAATTAGAAATGGAAATACACGTATTAAAGCTGCCTAGTGAGTATGATATTAATAAGGCGCTTAATACATTACCCAAAAAACATGCTTTATTAGCTTTACCGGATAGATACATTTATAACCGACACTCACTTAAAAACATTATCATATCAACATACCGAAGTGATCGGCCTATATTTGGATTCAGTAAAAATATGGTTAAAGGTGGGGCAGTGATATCACACTATTCTGATGTTAATGATATTGTCAAACAAAGCATTGAAATAATGAAAAACATTGATAGAGATAGAATTAGGATTTATTCCGACTTTACTAAAATAGAAGTCAATAAAGCAGTAGTACGCAGCTTGGATGTTATCGCATTAAAAGATAATGAATATGAGAGTTAAATAATGAAGGTTATAAATAACTGGTCAATTAAACGTAAAATATTATTACCTGCTGTTGGTGGTGTTAGTGTTGTTGGGTTAAGTTTATTTATCTATTTTATGTACACTATTTATAGTATGCAGCATCAAAATCTGAATAACATAGCCAATAGAACTGTTGGTATCCTTACACATGCACTAGAGTATCCTGTAGTTTCTGGAAATATTAGTGAAATTGATGGATTGGTCGATTGGCTAATGAAACAGCCAGAAATTGAAAGTATTACGATAAAATCTAATGATAAAACCCTCTTGTCTCGTCAACAAGAATCGAATACTTCTTCCCGTTATTTAAATATATATAAAGAAGATATTATATCACGTCCAACGACAGATCTTTTAAGTCCAAGCGATGAATATGACCCCACTAAAAATATTGATAATGAAAAGGTGATAGGAACATTAATAATAGTTGTATCTAACAAAAAAGCAGAAGAAGAATTTTTTGGGGAGGCTATTGTTGCATTGTTTGTATTTACTCCATTTCTTGTAGCTGTGCTATCAATAGGTCTTCTCATTATTGGCAGTACAAATCAATCTTTTATGAAGATATTAGAAGCTATAAGTAATTATAGAAAAGGGGATCTTAATGCAAGAATCAAGGTTGATCAAAATAATGATATTGGCCAGATAGCTTATCAATTTAATAATATGGCTCAGACCATACAAGAAAAAGAAAATAAGTTAACAGAAGCCACTACATTGCAAAATCGTTTCATGTCAACAATGAGTCACGACTTGCGTTCACCACTTGGTGTTGTTTTGTCTAGTATAGAATTAACGATTGATAGAGATGATTTACCCCCCTCAGCTAAAATGAATCTTAAAAGTGCAATGATGGCTGCAAAGCAATTACTTAAATTAATTGACGATATTATTAGTGTCAACAGAATTGCAAAGGAAGGTGAGTTATTATCAATAGACGACATGGATATAGTAGAGGCATTAACACAGTCCATTGAAACACTTAAACCTAGCGCTGAAATCAAAGGGCTCCATCTATTCTTTAACTCTTCTATTAGAGAATCCTTGCTTGTTAGAGGAGATGAAACGAAGTTTATAAGGATAATAAACAACTTATTAAGTAATGCCATTAAATTTACTCTTAGTGGTTCTATTCATATACAAGCCAATTTTATTGAGAAGGAAGGTGGTGTATGCCAAATGAACTTGTCTATAAAGGATACCGGTATTGGAATACCTGAAGAAGAAATAGAGAACATATTTAAACCTTTTAAACGAGTAGATAATTTCACAACATCTGCCGTACATGGATCTGGACTAGGATTATCTATCGTCTCTGAATATGTATATATGATGAAAGGGGAAATTAATATCCATTCAAAACCAGAGCTTGGAAGCATATTTGAGGTGACAATTCCTTTTCCTTACGCTACAAAATCACAGAAGAAAGTAGAAGAAAACATTGTTAGTATAACCAGTGAAAAGAGTAAATATTCAATATTATTTGTAGATGATAATATTGAATATCACAGGATAGTAAAAAGTTTCTTTGGCATGCATGATATTCATGTTTGTAATAATGGAATAGATGCATTAAGTATATTTAAAAGTGAAAAGTTCGATCTTGTTATATTAGATTGCCATATGCCTGGCATGGATGGGTTTGAGGTTGCGAGCCAAATAAGAAAATATGAAGAAATAGATGATAAGGAAAGAACACCTATTTTGGCATTGACAGCAAATGCAGTGCCTGAAACTAAAGCAAAAAGTAAGAAAAGTGGAATGGATGATTATATGACAAAGCCTTTCACTCGAATTGAAATATCAGAGAAAGTTAGTTATTGGCTAAATAATGGCAATCTAAAAAAGCCGAGTTAAATAATTGAAAATATATTATTTAAGCTCTTAAAATTAAAACTTTAGTGTGTATGCCTTTATACACAAGCGTTCATATTATTACAGTTTAATATTATTTCAAAAGATCAATGAACATAAAAAGCTAGCATATAATTATCAACTAAATATAATTTACATAAGAATAAGGTTATCACCGGCATTCACAATATTATTTTTACATTTTATCTGCGTTAATTATTCTTAAAAATAATATTTTTTCACTTGTTCACAATTTTTTAGAGAATTTATTTTGGCTACAAATGACAGTAAAAAAAGCATTAGTAAAAAGGGATCGTTAGATTCCTCATTACCTGATAATTCTTCATCGGATAAAAAAAATGTCGATAGGCAATTTTTGCAAGTTCCTATGGAAGATTGGGCATTTGAAGGATTGGCTGAAATTGCTAAAAGGCACAAAAAGTATAAGAAAGTGATCTTAGAAGGTCTTATTATTGAGTATATTCAAACTAAAGCTCAATATAAGTTTGATATAAGTAAACCCCAAAAAAGAATAGTTCCATTTATTGCAGCCATGGGTGCAAAAGCTCGCTCAATTTGGTTAAGCAATGAAATATATACGTTGATGGAAGAGTTTGCTGAAACTGTACCTATTAGGGTGAATAGAGTGGTGTACTCTGCGTTAATAGAAGGTCTTATTAAAGAAAAAATAATAGAAATATAAGCATGCTGTCAACCTTAGTATTCTCTGTAATATCTTGTTATTAATACTTTTTAACATATAGAACAGCCAATTCTCTTAAAAACTTTCATTTATAATAAATATTTGCCAATTATAATATCTTAATTTAAAGTGTGTATGTTAGAATACACACTTTAAAAATTGAGGGCTTTATAATGGCACACAAAACAACTGCGTTATTTCTAGGCTTACCTATAGCCGGTATTATCATTTCTACTTTTACTGTTTTTTCAATTTCGTATTTTTTTGGATATACCTTTTATTTAAGCGCTTTAGCGTTGTCATTGCTCTTGATTATATCCCCGCAGATCAAAAAAAGAGGTCATGTACTTAAGCTGCATTCATACTCTTTTTTGCCTCAAAAAATAATTGTCTCTGGTCTTCCAGATTCATTCCTAAGTGATATAGATAAAACAATACAGAGCAATAAAAAGGTAATTGTAGGACTTCCTCTTGATAGACTACTTCGTATAGCCATTAGCCAATATGTATCTGAGCGTTACGGTTTACTTGAAATAGTAGATTCGGGTGATATTGTTGTAGGCTCAGATGAATTACCACCAACGAGTATTACGCTTTCAGCATTTGGAAAGGACACTTTAAATGAAAAGGTTGACGTGCTTAAGAAAAGAGGGTGGCATAAGGTAGATTTACCGCAAAGCTTTATTAAGGGCTTATCAATAAAGATTTCACAAAATATGGAATATAAACCTCTTTAGTTATTACCCAAATCCTTTAAAAAAGATATTTAAAACAGCATATAAAAACTAATCAACTGTGTACCCAAAGGAACACAGTTGATTTATTGATTTACATAATATCTAAAATTAATACCCTCGAAGAACACCGAAAAAAAACAAACCACAAAACAATAATTTAAAATAAAAATACAAATTATACGCATAAATACAATATTTATGTTGCATGCTTATTGTGTGTATAATAACATACACTGTATAATACAAACATACACACTAAAACAAGCGGTATTTCATGTCAGATAGAGTTTCTAAGCAGATTAAATTAACAGATTCAGAATTTGAAGAAGTTCAACTTATGGTCTCAGAAAGCTCTTTCAATAGTTTGAAGTGTTTTTTAGATGATGTATTAACTGGATTCATTGAGGAACAAAAAACCGTTAAAAACTCGGAGTTTTTATTAGCCGCAAAGAGCGGGAAATATAGAACGGTTTGGTTTGATAGTTTAGTTGTTAGTGCCATCAAGGTGTTTTCAGACTTTCATGACGCTTCTGAGAATGCGGTTATTTTTACAGCGGTAAAGCGTCGATTGAACATCCATTTTGAGAATCATAATGCTTAAATATATCTTTTTTGTTGTATCAATACTTATTTGCTTTCCTTCACTTTCTTTGGAATATCGGATGGTTAAAGGTGACACGTTATGGAGTTTATCAAAGGTTTATCTAAAGAATCCCTATCTATGGGCTCAAATTACATACCTTGATGGCACTGTGGTTTCTGAACCTCGACGTATGCCAATCGGAACGCTCCTTTTAATAAACAAAAGTATTGCAAATCCTCGTGCTTTGTCGGAATTGGTTGAAGAGCCTACTAATTCTGACAAAGCACCAAAACCTAAAAGTGAACAGATTTCAGACTCAAACGCGTCTTCAAAATTTGTGATCAACCCCTCCATTCAAAAAATGTTGAATAAATTAAATGACAAAGAAAAGAATCGTCTTTGGGATTATTACTTAACCAATAAAGAAGGACTTGTTCGGGCGTTTTACAACGGCCAAGAAGTTGTTATCGATGTCCAAATAATCATAGAACAATTACGTCACCTAGAAGGTAAAAACAAATGAAAAAAATAATGTTTGCTATAGCGCTACTCCTCCCTTGCTTGTTGTCAGCACAAGAAATCACCTCAAGTATTGAGAAATCGATTAAAGAGGCGTTACCTAATACTCGCGTAGATGCCATTGAGCTGAGTGAGATCCCTGGGATATATATGGTAACAGCAGGGATGAATATTTTTTATTTTCACCCTGAAAAACGGTTGCTTTTTGTTGGTGAAATTCTAACAACAAGTGGAGCAAATTTAACGACTCCAAATCGCGCGAAAGCTGTTAAGAAAGAGCTCTCTCATGCTACTCAATCAGCAATGACCATTCAATATGGCGAACCTTTAAATGTTATTTATGAGTTCACAAACCCAGAGTGTGGCGCTTGTAAAAGTTACGAAAAATATATTAAGCAAAATCCACTTAAAGACACTGTACGTCACATATTTTTTCTTTCCTGGTCTCCATCAGCAAAGAAAAAACTAGAACACATCATGTGCTCCACTGATAAAGAAGCAGCTAAAGAGCTTGTTTACAGTGGCGCGGATGTAAAAGAGTTCGCTACTTGCGAGCAAGGGAAAAAACAAGTTGAAGAGCAATATCAAATTGCTAAAAAACTTGGTGTTGATAGAACTCCGACTTTTATTGTTAATGGCACGAGAATGGCCGGACTGAAAGCGGATCAATTTAAACAATTATTAAAGGTAAGATCATGATAAATAATCAAGTAGAAAAGTTTAACAAAACTAAAAAAATTGCTTCATTGCTAGCTCTTTGTGCCATCGCGGTTGTAGCACCGCAAGTGGTTGCAATTACAGCACCAACAGCCCCTTACGACACAATGGGTGGTCAAGCTTATGACATCATCTTTAACAAAGGCTATGACTCTGGTATCGGCTTTGTTATTGCGGGTGCAATGGGTCTTTGGGGCTTTATGCAATTAAAGAGCAATTGGAAAGAAACAGCCGGATACGGTGCTGGTGCAACAGGTGTAGCATTATTGCCTGGCATAGTAACAACTCTTGGTTTTACTTTCTAAGGAATAAGAAATGGATTACGGCCTATCAAATCACCTCCATAAACCTGCACTACTAGTACTTTTCGAGGTACAAGAGTGGGGATTAATTGGAATATTTTATACCTTTTCTTTGTTGTCAGGTGGTTGGTGGTGGTTACTTTTTTTGGTAGGTCCTGCTGTTTCTATTACTTATTTTCGCCGACAAGAAAGAGGCAACCTGGAGCATCTTCAGGTTGCTGCTGGGCTCAAAGAAATTAAAGGATATCCCCCTTTTACTGCAACGGAATTTGAGGAATAACCATGGCTAATGAGTCTAAATTAAAACCGTTTATACAAAGTACATCTAATGTGTTCGGTGAAAACCGATTATTGAAAATATTATTAAGTGTAATGACGGTTGGTGTATGGCTGATATATACGTCAGTCCAAGATTTTAAAAACCATCAGCAAACAATTGTTGTTCCTGGTGGTCAAAGAGCTCCCTATGAAATACGTAATTATGCTGCCAGTGAAAATTATATTTTCGACATGGCCAATTATATAGTTCATCTCGCTGGTAATGCCTCACCTAGTAATGTTGAAGACCGCCTTAATATATTGCTTGGTTTATTTCATGAGTCTAGTTACCCAAGATATCAAGCTCATTTCAAGAAATTAACCGCTGAAATAAAGCGATTCAAAAATATAAGTCATATAGCAGAACTTGCTTACCCTGACCCTCTATATGTAAGAGAAAATCAACTTAGAATTAGAATGAAAAAGTCAAAGGTTGTAGGTAATACAGTTAAACCATCTGTAGTTAATTATCTTATTGTCGATTATCGCATTATTGATGGTCGGTTTTGGATTATGAATATGAAAGAACTAAATCAAACCGAATATAGTGAGGTTTTACGCGATGAAAAATAAATTAATATCGATAGTGTTGTTGTCAAGTATTTGTATATCAGTACATGCAGCAGAGAATGTTGTTTTTCCTGAAACAACCAAGTCAATCAAACTTTCAAATGAAAACCCTAACCGTATTCATTGTACCGACGGCAATGTAAATGATATGGCCTTTCCTGATGATTATCCCTTAACTGCAAGGGCTAAAGATCAGAATTTATATATTTCGTATAAAAAACTCCAACAACCAGACGGTAAAGTTGAAACTGTGAGTGAAAGTCATACGCTTCATATTGTATGTGATGGTCAAGTTTATACTATGGTCGTTAATCCAATTAAAGGTCAAGGGCGCACAATTCGTTTAGGTGACCCTACGGCTAAACAATTGAAAAACAACGCCAAAATAATGCGTGAAAAAAGTGAAGACGAAATCATTGCAGACCTTATTTATGCTGCTTATCACAATGATCTTCCACCTAATTACACCGTAAGCCCAAGTAATAATAGAATGTCCTCAGTTATTGCAGGGTTAACATTCGATGAAATACGAAAAATATCACTTAATGGCTTAGGGTTATCGCTTAAAGAATATGTAGTGACTGGCATTCCTGGCTCACTTGTTCCTCATCAAATGATTATAGAACAAGGTAAATTTTTTAGTAAAACGCTACGCGGTGTCTCTATAAAGCCTGAAAGGTTACCGGCAAATGGTAAAGCTCGTCTATTCATTTTGGAGACAAAAATATGAGTATCGATGATGATGTACTAGAAACTAAACCAAAAGCTACAGCAGCTCAAAAAAAGAAAATGTTCCTTATTCTTGCGATCTGTGTTGTGGCAGGGTTTTTTTACATTATGTTCCAAGCAACTGGACAAGGTGGACCTAAGGAGGCAATTAAAGAATTACCTATTAAGTTAGGTGACAATAACCTTAGTGATGATGAATTTGAAAAGTTTAATAAAATCGTTGAATCGTTGCAAGATACCATTAAAACACAAAGTGATGAATTAACAGAATTTAAACGCCAAACAAATCTTAGCGATAAAGATCAAGAAAGCGCCTTAAATAGTTTAAGTAAATTAATGGAAGCTGATAAAGAGTTAGCAAACTCAAATAAGGCTAGCCCTCTTAGTAATAATCCTTCAGTACCTCCACCAATAGAGAGGTATCCGCAAGCACAAACAGAATATGTTCCTCAATCTGGTTTTGCACCTCCACCGCTTTCACAGAAACTGGCCGAACCTTCAACAGTAGGTGGAGTGGGTTTTATGGAGTTCAGCCCTGTATCCAAAAAAAAAGATACCGCTCAGATGGAAGAGTATTATCTACCCCCAAGTTTTTTCAGCGCGAAACTCCTAACAGGGATAGACGCCCAAACGAGTAAAGAAGGTGCTGAAGAACCTAAGCAGATCATGTTTATGGTTGATGCCCCTGCGGTATTACCCAACCACATTCGTGAAGAGCTATCGGGTTGTTTTGTTATGGCAAATGCTAATGGGGATCTAGGAACTGAGAGAATAGAAACTATCGTTGTCAACCTCAGTTGTGTTAGCGCGGATGGCAATGCCGTTATTGATCAACCTGTTTTAGGGTTCGTTAATGATATGGACGGTAAACGAGATATGGCAGGAACTGTTGTATCTAAAGAAGGCAGCAAACTAGCTTGGCTTTTTGGCGCAACGATTGTTAGTGCTGTTGGTGTAGAGACATCATTGGCAGGAGTGGATCAAAGTCAAACAGCTTTAGGCTCTGTTAATACCTTTGACCCTTCAAAATCACTTCAACGAAGTTTGGGTGGGGGGATTAAAGATACTTCAGATGAATATAAAACAATCATCCTTGATTATATTCGTCAATCAGCCCCAGTGGTTGAAGTTGGTCCAATGAAAGACGTTACTGTCGTTATTCAGGAAGGTGTTTGGTTGAAAATCAAGTCAAGAACAAAACAAAAAGGCCCACAATTATGAAAACCATATTAAAACTAAAATTAATTTTAATTATCTCAATATCTTTGTTATCTGGATGTACCGCGCTTATTCCTTATGAAGATGAGTTTGCCTGTAAGCGTCCTAATAATATGGGTAAATGTATCAGTACTGAAGCAGCTTATAAAGAATTGACTACCGGTGAAAGCATAGCTCCTTATGCAAAACCAGCATCGCAGCAAGATGATGATGATGATAAATCAAATTCCAACGATAAAAACGATTCAATCAAAATGCCAAATAGTGGTTATGATCAGTATCTTGATGCCAATTATAAAGAGACTGCTAACTTAATAAAAGGTGGTATTACACCAATAATTTCTTCTGGAGACACTATTAAAATTGTACTTGTTCCAAATAGAGTAACTGAGCGTATGTTGCTTTCTGAAAGAATTATGTACGTCATTATAGAAGAGCCAGAGTTTGTCATGGGTGATTACCTACTGAAAAAACATATTCCTGCAACATCGTTGTTTGGAGAGTAACTATGTTATCCCAATATACCGAACGAGCACTTAAAGCACTTATGGGAGATGGTGGTATAACAACCACCGAAATATTGGGCTTATCACAAAGAGAGCGTTTAAGTGACTTTCTTCCTTACTTAACTTACTCAGATGAAAGAAAAACTTTCGCAAACATTGATAATACTGAAGGATATATGTGGGAGTGTGTCCCTACATATTTTCAAACAGAACAAAAGATCAAACGTTTAGAAAAAATGCTTCAAACAAAACTCCCTAAAGATACTGTTTGGTCATTTCACATGTATGGTGATAATCACATAAAGCCGATGTTAGATGCCAATATAAATGGTATTAAGCGCGAGGGTAAATTACTTAAAAAAAGCGCCCAAGAATACGCTGACCATCTGATAAAGGGTACTGATGGAATGCCCGTGGCTTCTGATATACCCGTCAGAAATTTTAGAGCATTTGTAACTCTTAAATCTGAAACGACACTTGAAGGGAATCAGGTTATTGCTGTTGAAGAGGGACTTAAATCAGCTGGTCTTTCCCCTAGAAGATGTAGTGATGGTGACCTTGCAAGGTTACTCCGCCGATTATTTAATAATAGTGCAAACCAAGATGTTTCTAAAAGTGTTTCACGTTCAAAACCGATAAGAAAACAATTAATAGATCCAGGTACTGAAATATCTTTTCCAAAAAGCGGGAAAGTTAGAATAGGTGATCTTCATGCCCGTTGCCTTACTCCTCATATAGTCCCATCAAAAACCAATAGCATTAGAGAAAATAAATTATTGGGTGGATTTATGGGTATTGAAGATGATGGCAATCAATTGCTTTCTCCCTTCTTGTATACGTGCGTAGTTTCGTACATGGGCGTTCAGGAAGAATTTGATAACAAAGCTAAGATAATGAATGGTCAAAATTTAGTAGGGAAAAATGCTAAAGAGTTACAAAAACGCCTACTTGAATATAGATGGATTAATGACCTACCAGAAGATGCTATCAAATGTAGAGTACATCAAACTCTTTGGATTTTTGAAACCTCTGAAAACAATCTAGATCTTAGTGTAAACCGCGCCAAGCGAATTGCATCAGATGAAGATTATACCTTAAGGGAAGAAGGTAGATTATCCGCTACCATGTTTATTATGTCTATGCCGTTTGGGTATTACAATGTACGTGGGAATGCCGAAATAATAGATAGATATTGCATTCTTCCAGCCTCGTCTATCGCCGCGATATTACCTCTTCAGGCTGATTATTCAGGATCTGTCAGAATTATAGATGATGAAAGAGTAACCAACAAACCCGTACTTTGTCTTGTGGGAAGGAAAGGGCAAATTCAGGGGTACAATGTTTATGATAAACGCTCAAACAATCACAATTTTATTATTACTGCCGGTTCTGGTGCAGGTAAAAGTTTCAAATTAAATAAATTTGTTAATGATTATTATGCTTCGGGCAGTTTAGTTAGGCTCATCGACTTAGGATACTCTTTTGAAAAGAGTTGCCGTATTAACAAAGGCCGATTTTTAGATATTGGTAAAGAAAAAATGTGTATTAACCCTTTTTTCTCTATGGCAAAGGATGCTGAAGATTCAGAGAGAGATTTAATATCCTGCGCCATTGTAATGTCAGAAATGATTAATAGTTTTACCGGTGCTCCACTGTCTGAAATAGAATTCTCATTACTTAAAAGTGCTGCTCGCTACACCAACAAAGTGGGTAATGTCGAAATGGGGATTGATAGTACTCGGGACTATCTAGAAAACATAGAAACCCACGCCAAAGGGGAAAGAATACTAGAAGTAAGAAGTGCTGTTGAGAGCGCAAAAATTATGGCTTATAACCTTAGAGATTTTACCTCTAAAGGTGTTTATGGCAGATTTTTTAATGGGGTAAGTAATTTTAATATTAAAGATGATGAATTTGTTGTTGTTGAGCTTCAACAACTTAAAGAAGAGAAAGAGTTATTCCCCGTTATCATCATGCAAGTAATCAATTCAGTAACTCAAGATCTATATCTTGGAGACAGGAGTTATCAGCGTTTTTGTTTATTTGAAGAAGTTGCTCAATATCTTCGTAAACAAGGGCACAAGGATTTGGGTCGTTTGGCCATGATCATTGAAGAAGGTTATCGTCGTGCCAGGAAACACAATGGTTCGTTTGGCGCCGTTCTTCAATCAATTCTTGATTTAGAGTTATTTGGTGATATAGGTCAGGTTATTAAATCTAATGCCGCATATAAGTTTTACTTGGAATCAGAAGATTATGTGGCAGCGTCAGAACGTGGGCTAATTGCTCACAAAGGTATTGCTTTAGATATTCTTGATAGTGTACGAAATCAAAAACCACGTTATTCCGAATGTATGGTTGAAACGCCATTTGGTTTCGGTGTAGGAAGGTTAATTGTTGATCCATGGAATTATCAGGTTAATACCTCAGATGGAGAAGAAACACAGAAATATTATGAAATGATCAAGAATGGCTCATTACCTGAAGAGGCCATTAGTAGATTGTCAGGTATCCCATTATGATGCGATTTTTCTTATTTCTCTTAACAACAATATCCTTTGCTAGTTTGTCAGCAACGACAACAATGTCACAAGACATGCAAAATAGAGCCAACAATATAGGAACTGCCGTTGGCAGCGTTATTAATCGCGATGGTGTGATCCAAACACAACAAGCGATGATGGGAGATGGGCTAATATCGACACTCAACGGTACGACTAGTTTTTCTAGTCAAGCCAGCTGTGGTTCTGACGCTCATTACCTTGATATAAACGGAACATTTAGCGTTTCTGGTTTGAGTGTTTCAATTACCGCTGATACTAATTTAGATGGCACAATGGATTCTAGTCACTCTGTAAATAATATAAATGGGCTCTGCTCTAATGGTTATTTTAAATGTGCTAATCCGTCAACTGCAACGGCATGTGAATATTATGAATGGGTAGGTAGTCCGTTAGGTGATGTTCATAGAACAACTGCATCAGGCATTGATAATTTATACAATTGCCGATGTATAGATGCTAGCTGTGATGCAAATAGTGCCTCAGTAATAGATCGTCACCTTGAAACTGTAGGCAGTGGGATGGTGCAAAGCTACCAAAAACAAAACCCATACTTTGCAGTGAGTGATGTAAAAAAGGTTGGCACTTCCTTGCAGTTTCATGGCAGAGTCAGTACTGCTTGTAGTTCAATAGCTCCTGATCCCAATCTGTCTACCTTTTATGATAATCCAGCCTCACAAGCCCCTGCCGCTTCAGCAGAACAAAGCACAAATCACTATTTTAGTGTTGTATCATCTTCCACGGCTCAAGTGGACTCATCGGTTAATGCTTCATGTTCGATTATACGAAATGTTAGTTTAAAGGAAGTTGATCAAGATGATATTATTGACTATGTTGGACATAATGATGCCGTTGTATCCAGTTGTGGCTCAGGGTGCATGAACGTCACGCTTGGTAGTCCAATCAATAATCATTATGTGGCTTCAGATGGTTGTGATTACTTCACCGCATTCGCTGAGTTTAATGTTTTACGTCCAGAGCTAATCACCAGTGTTTCCTTTTTAGGTACTAAATATGATGACAAAATTCATATTGATGTTAATGGTAATACTATTTTATCAGAGCAAGGGTTTTTAAAAACACAGCCCGAACCTTCTTCCTGTGAGCTTAATACCAATCATACCTATAGTGGTCCACCTATTAATATGACATCTCATTTTCAAACCGCGGGATTGAAAAGAATTAATTCAACTATCGCGGTCGGTGGTTGGGGCAATCAACTAACACAGTTTCGTATTCGTTACAAAGAATCGGACGTTACACATATTGGTGTATGGGGTGCGAGTCAAGGGAGAGATAACTTAACGTGCAACTTTGATTTGGTTACTGGTATTAACACATGTACTAGTGATGGTGTCGTTACGAAGTCACATATGAATAACTCAATTGATTATGACACTGCTTGCGCGAGTGGGACTTCAAAAATTCATTTGACGACTACTGGGAATTTCAATCCAGATGGGATCTGGCCAGGAGCTATCAGTGGACCAAATGATACAACAATAAACTACAGTTATGTTGCTCCCACGTGTGCGAATTTTTTAAAAGGTTCATTTTCTGTCACAGATATGACCAATAGCTCAAGTATTAAGGAATGGTTGGGCCGTTATTTACAATTTGACATTGAGAATAAGGAATGTCTTGTTACCCAATCGATAATCAATAACTGTCAATCACTATCTTTGAACGAGTGTTCATTGAAAAACCACGATATTGATGGCTTACCTATTATTTCTAACTATTCTCCTACAGGAAGTGTTAGCTCACCCATTACACAAACAATTACAGATGGTAGCTGTAGTGTTGCACTGACCGAAGAGTTTTTTATTCAAAATAAAACATATTCATGCCCGTCGGCTCCACCAACATATAGTGTTGATACCAGCCATTTAGTTGAACCCTCGATAATAGGGAATGATATAAGAATAACAACGAGTAATCCAAATTCCTCAGATCCAAGCATGGCTAGCTCTTTCAATATGCCCATTCCAGAAATGCCTCAAGATAAACCTTGCGCGTTTGAATGCAGAGTAAAAAGAACGACTGCTAGAAATTCTGTTAATACTGCAGGTAACGAAACAAATGAACGAAGTACCGATTTAACGACAGAAATCTTTACTCGTCCTTGTGAACAGAATGTATGCCCTATTGAAGGTAGTGAAGTTGTTATTGAACCGTGTGGTTGTATTAATGATTTTGCGCAAGTAGCAGCCTCTTTAGAAGTTATGAAATTAGCAGGAAAGGATATTAGCTGTGTTATTCCGTAAATTAATATATGTATTATTGTTTGTTAGCGCATATTCATTTGGTAACGATGTTTGTTTATTTGATGCTAATGCAAATGGTGTTTTTTCTGGTTCAGAAGAAATTCGTGAATGCGAAACAAGGTATGACGTTCTTGGATCAGAAGTCCAAACTTGCCCTAATGGTCGTGTTACATGTAATGTGATAAATGGCAATCCTATTTGCCCAACAGATCCAAGCTATTCATGTAGTCAAAAATCATTATCTGACCCTTTTACTTGTAAAAGTATTCCTCCTAGAGAACCAGTTCCGGCTGATTTAAGTATTGAATATGATTATTCCGATGATGCCTATATTATTAGTTCTACAGACAGAGAGCCGTGTGTACGACCTATTATAGAAACGTGTTTGGTTCCAGTACCTAAACCCTGTGTACCAGACGTTATTGATCCCATCACAGGACTTGTAACAGAACTTGGTTACTGTGAAGAACCTGATTCGTGTAAAAATACAGCAACATGGAATCCCATTACTAAAGAATATGATAATGATACCGTATGCACTGCTCCTAGCCCCTGCCAAGAAGTTTGTGTTACTGAACCTGTGGTTGACCCCATAACAGGATTAGAAACCCAAGTAGAAACCTGTTCTATGGATTGCCCTGCAGCCCCTCCATGTTTAATTGACCCATTAACATTAGATGGTGCTAATACCTGCCCTAATGATGGAATTACACCTTGTACCGCACCAACTAAAGGGGCAAGTAATACAACCTGTAGTATTACACCTGATGTTACTCCTTCACCTTGTCGTCTTGAATACGATCAATCTAATAAGGCGTATATAGTGTGCGATGAACGCAGGGCTACATGTCAATTGAGTGGCGGAAAATATGCTTGTCCATTTAATTCTTCCTCGTCGGCCTGTACAAGACCTGATAGTGGAGAACCTTATACATGTCATGTAGAAGAGGAAACATGTTTGGCAACTGCCGGAAATACTACTGTTGATCCAGTAAATTTCCCCTCTTTTCCAACTGACACCAATGCTGGAGAAATGAAGGATGATGCCACTTGTGAAGGCGAAATTCGGATATTTAATGGAGAACCTTTTTCATGTAATCAAGCGGGGGTTAGAAGTCGATGGGATAATTGTTGTAATAATGGCAATCACATAATCGATGATGCCGTAAATAATTATTTGGACGGTGCTGTAAAAATGACTGAGATGGTTACCGATCTAATTGGTATTGATGCCATCGGAGATGTAATTAATAAACTTTTGACTTTAACACCTGACTATTTAACTGCGGAAGCAATAGCTCAAATAGGAAATTATCTATTATCTCCATGTGCTGATGATTCTTTAACATCGTCAATGATAGCCACAGGTAGATGTGTAACAGTTGGAACTAAATGTGTAGAGAGCTTATTTGGAACATGCTTACAAGAAAAACAAATAGAGTGCTGTTTTGCGAGTAAATTAGCAAGAATAATTAATCAACAAGCAAGACCACAGCTAAGTTTAAATTTTGGAACTCCAAATGCGCCAGATTGTAGAGGACTTTCACCCGAAGAGTTTCAAAGTATAGATTTTAGTCAAATCGATTTATCAGAATACATAACTGATATTCAAGTCAAATCACAATCAACAATAGATGCTGAGATCAGTACATCTGTTTCAGATGATCTTATTCGCATTCAAAATGGAGGTTAACATGAAAATAATAGTGTTATTAATTGTTACTTTACTGGTTGTCTCTGCTGCTTCAGCTACGGAAGTCACCATTGGGCGAACGTGGGATATAGTTGAACCTGATCCTCTAAAAGAAGCACAAAAACGTGCTGAATCAGTATCACCGGAAAAACTTAAACCAAAAAACAGCTTTCGCGATCGTCTCGCTGCGAAAGGGGTATTTCGGACGATTACACCAAAAAATCGCCACTATACACCTACGTACACGTTAGAGCGTCAGATAGTTGATAAGGATGGGGCCGTGTTGTATCCATCTGGGTTTAAGTTTAACCCTATTAAATATATGCAACATTATAAAAGCAGGATCATTATTATTGACCAGCAAGATGCCGCTATTGTTAAAAAGTTTTTAAAAGCTTCAGATGTTGTAATTGTAAATAATGGTGATTTAAAAGAAGTATCGGTGCTACTTAACCGCAAAATTACTATGTTAGATATTCTAACCGCTGAATCAATGGATATCACTCGTATTCCTGTCGTTGTAACCATTGATTATGAAAATTATTACTATGATTTAGAAGAATTTCTACCTGAACAAGGAGTGCCGCTGTGAAAAAATTATTAGTGTTTATTTTGTTCCTGATTTCTTCGAATGCTAACGCTATTTGTAAAACAGGTTCAACTGTTGATTTCATTACTCAAGTGAAATGGAGTTGTATGTATCCAATAACAATAGGTGGATTAACTTTATTCGGTAATAGCGACGATAACGATTCTGGCCAGAGTAACCCCACATGCACTTGCTTTAAAGAAGGCTCATATAAATTTGGTCTTAAAATGGGTTTTTGGGAACCTGCGAGGATTATAGATACTGTTAAAGATTCATATTGCATGATGCCTTTAGGTATGGAATTACCTATTAATCAACCATTTGTACAAGATGGTTCACATACCAACAACAAAAACAAATCAACGTCAGCACAAACTCATTATTATATGTATCCTGTTTTGGCTATTCTCGATATGTATTACGATCTTCCTTGCCTGAATTACGACGATGGTGCAGAGGTTGATATAGCCTTAATAAGTGAAGTACTTCCTTTTTGGCAAAATGACATGCTATCAATGATAGTAAACCCTGAAGCAGTCTTATTTGCTAACCCTGCCGCACAGTTAGCTTGTATGGCTGACGCTGTAGCAGCTACTGCCGGACGTCCTTTAGATCCTCTTTATTGGTGTCTTGGTTCGTGGGGATCTATGTTCCCTTTATCGGGAACTGTTTCATCTGGTGACATGATTGAGGCACACGCCTTATTAGCTATGCGTACTGTTCAATTAATGGCAAGGTCTGGAGCACTAAAAGAATTTTCAGATAGCGGATGTTCTCAAAGTTTTACGCCTGTAATTACAAAATCTAAGTACAAAATGCACATGATAACTCCTAGTCGTAGCACTTGCTTTAAACCTGGAGCATCCGTATTGCAATGGGGTAACGCCCTTTCATTTAGTGATAATCATTCTTGGATGTTATTTAGAAAAGTAAATTGTTGTGGTTGGTAAAATTAACTCTTGCGAATAATAATACCTTTGTTTAAAGTGTGTATGTTACAATACACACTTTAAACATTAAAGGCTTGAAAATGGCACACAAAAACGCTGTATTATTTCTAGGCTTTCCTAACGTCGGTAAGTACAAAATAAGTATGGTTTCATTAATTAAAAATTCTTTTTCCAAGTCTGGTTCGCCAGTTGTCAGCTGGGGTAGCCCCTTTTCATTTGATGGCAATCATTTTGGAATGTTATTAAAGAAGGTGAATTGTTTTGGTCTTTAAAATTAAAAAACATCTAATACCTTTCATTGCATTGGCTTTAATTACAAATGCGATGGCAGAAACTGTTACCCAAGAGACAATAGATAAAATAAGTAAATTAAACTCAATCAAAGGGACAAATAAAACCTCTTTAGTTGACGAAGCGCTCAAGCGTTCCTCAGATCAAGATTTAACGAAAATTAACGAAATTATCAACTCCAAAAAGTACCAAGCGCGTTTAAATAAATACCATACAAATGTAAAGCAAGTTCTTGGCTTAGAAACACCTGTTGATTTACCTCCTGTTTCCGCTGATGACAATAATATTATTGGCGATAGGCTCGTATTATTTGTTAGCTCTTCTATGCCCGTTCATGTGTTGCGTAACTATGTTAATGATGTATATAAGGTCGGTGGCGTAATGATTTTTAAAGGCACTATTGGTGGTATAGATTCTATAAAGCCTACGATGGTTTTTTTACGTCAATTGATGGCTGTTGATGATAGATGTACTGAGGCAAATTGTGAAATGCGACAAGTCAATATTTCAATTGATCCAGAGCGATTCACTCATCATGAAATAAAAAGAGTTCCTGCTCTGATTTTTGAAAAAGACATGAAAATACAAGCGTACTGCAGAGAAGGTGACAAAGGACCTAAAGCTAAAATAATCGCTTATGGTGATGCATCTTTAGCTGGTTTAACAAATGTATTATTTCAACATACACAAGACCCCTCAATCAAAGCGTTATTAAATTCATTAAGAGGTATCAAATGAGCATTGCTACTAATCCAATATTACCTGTAACACCACTAAAAAAAACCCCTTGGTTTGCTTATCCCTCCATTATCCTTTGTATTGGAGTCGTTGCGTATACGTTGATGAATGTACAAATTGTTATGACAGATTCAATAGAAGCTACGATAACGTGGCCGTCTGATAGAACTCCTGTATTAGGCGATTTTGTAACCTTTAAGTTAACAAACAAAGTAATACCTACGCCAGATAATACAGTTCAAGTAACTAAAATTCTGAGCTGCAATCAAAATCAGTATTTATTAAAAAAGGAAGACAACTGGACATGCGATGGCCAATTTATTGGTAAGAGTAGAAAAATCGCAATAAATGGTGACACGCTTGAGATATTTACATTTGATGGATTGATTCCTAAAGGAAAAGCTTTTGTAACCGGTACACATAAAAATAGTTTTGACAGTAGATATTGGGGCTTTGTTGATATCACTTCACTTACTACCGTTGATAAGGTTCTGTAAAAATGAAATATATAATGTTTTTGTTAATTATGGCGTTGGGCTTTCCTGCCCTTGCGGGGAGTGATTATACAGAACACCGTAAAGGAAGGTTTTGGGGTAAACCCATTATTACACCTGAAGAGCAAGAGCAAATGGAGAAGTGGACACCGGAGCCTCTACCGAGTGTAACCGCAATGATGAAAATGCACCCTGATGAAATCCGTGCATTAGAAGCTAAGCACATGGATTATGCCTTGTGGAAAAAGACGCCTGAAGCAGTACGAGATTATTATAAAATCATTACCGTGATTCGTAAAAATGCCCGTAGTTTTGCTGCGTTACACGGTTATAACAAACAAATGGATATATCGTTAAATGCCACACCCTCATATCCAATCACACAAGCAGGATCAGTAATAGCTCGAAAAATGAGGCAAGACGATTATTCCAATAAATTAAGAAATAATTCGGATGAATTTGCATTGGTTATGTTTACAGAAGAAGGCTGTCAATACTGTGGGGCAATGGATGGTGTTATCAAACAATTTGTCTTTCGTAATGATTGGAAAATAAAATATGTAGACAGAAAGGCCAACCCCGCTTTGGCCAATAAGTTCAAAATTGAAATAGCGCCTACTGTGGTCATGATTAGGCGTGATCATCCTGATTCATGGTTGCCAATTTCTTACGGCGTAGTAAGCGTTCCCGAAGTAGAAGAAAATGTTTATCGCGCAATACGTGTTATCAAGGGCGAGATAGAACCTACACAATTTTATACCCCTGAACATCAAAAAGGTCGCGCTTTTGATCCCTTGGCTACAACAGGAGATGATGAATGAAAAAGTTAAAAATAAATTCAATAATCAAAGCTAGTTTCATAGTAGGTTTAGTGTTAACAACATTAACTTCTTTTGCTAATAATTACAGTCAATTGAGACAGGATTCAAATGAATTTGCACTCATTATGTTTACCCAAGCTGGTTGTCAATATTGTAGTGATATGGACGTTGTTTTAAAGAAATTTATATCCCGTCATGGCTGGAAAATAAAATATATAGATAGAAAAGAAAACGCTCTTATAGCCGCAAAATTCAATGTAGAGGTGACTCCTACGATTGTTATGATTAGACGTAACCACCCAGGTTCTTGGCTACCAATTTCTTATGGCGTGATCAATTTTAATGAGGTTGAGAGAAACGTTTCTAAAGCAATAAGAACGCTTAAAGGAGAAAGACAAATTTCACAATCCTTCTCACATGAAGATTCAAAAAAACACGCCTTTGACTCGTTGGCCACGTCAGGAGATGCAGAATGATAAATTTCAAAATAAAATCAATTGTCAAAAACACATTGCTTATAGGAGCTGTATTTAATCCGGTAACGACTTTCGCCGGTGATTGGGCTGACGATTGGCTTTCCGCGAATTCTTCATATAGTGGTACGTCCTCTTATAGTGGTGGAGGCAGAAATTTTATCACTGCAGGAAATTTACAATTTAGAGCAAATTCATCTGTTTCTTACCCTATTACAATGTCCGCACCCCGTATGAAAGGTGGATGTGGAGGTGTTGATACCTTTTTGGGTGGTATGTCATTTATGGACGTTGATATGCTCGTCGATAAATTTGAGCAAATGATACAAAACGGTGAAGTAATTGCATTTCAAATGGCAATCAAAGCATTGTCAGAAAAATTAGGCGTTACTACAGAGTCTATTCAAAACGTCATGGATATGTTGAATGGCCTTCAACTTGACAGTTGTGCTATGGCTAAGTCAGCTATACAAACTGTTGTTGTTGATGATGGAAACCTGGCAGATGCGGCTAAATCTGTTTGGAGTGAAATTTCTCAAGGGCAAGAGTTAAACATGGGGGCGGTTAAAAATGCGTGGCAAAAAGGAAAGAATGACGATTCTTCAAAAGGCGTTGCTAGCCCATCTACTAATATAAAGCAGGAAATTGCGGCATGCCCTACAGAGATTAAGCAAATCCTTAGTGCCGATGGTTCTGTTATTGAGCGCATAGCTAACATCTATGGAATGGGAGCATACTCTGATTTTATGCGCGGTTATGTCGGTGACGTTATAACTGATCATGATGCTGTAAATGGAAATATGCCCATGGTTAAAAAAATCAGTGCCTGTTCTCAAAATGAAACTATGGGCATTGATGATTTAGTTTATGGCCGTGCTTATGAAAAACGACCACCGTCCGGTATAAATGACCCTTATACTGATACTGGACAAGGTTGTACGCAAAATAATGGTTCTACTAACTTAATTGATTATTCTCGTAATCAGTTAACCGCTTTAGCGAACGCCCTTAAAGATCCTACTGTCGCGTTAAGTCCAACAAGCCCATTATCTCGATGGGCAGATAATGCACCGATGAGTGTAAAAGCCGCAATGAAGTTAGCTAATGATGCAGGGATAACCGATCAAGTGATTTCGGAGATGTCAGAAACATTAGCTTATGCGTATGCCTTTCGTATATTTGACGATATGTACCGCAATACTTTATTTATGTTTAGTACGATAAATGACAAGCTTTCTAGTGCAACATCAGATCCCATTCAAGAAGCTACAAATACCGTTGGCGGCAGTCCGACCCCTAAGTGTAATTTAAATGCTTATGTGGTAACGATTAAAAACCTTTCTAATCTTCGTGATGAAATAGCTACTCGACACAGTGCTATCAAGGAAAGTTATGTGCGTCAAAATGAGCAATTTCAAGCTCAGATATCTCAAATAGGTCGTTATCAAAAAATTGAGAAAGATAAATTTACTAATGCTGGAGTAAATTAATGTTAAATAAGCATTTTATATATTTTATTCTCCTATTTAGTCCGTCGGCATTCGCCGACGTCGATTATTATACCTATGGCGGTTTTGAATCTGTTCGAAATGCTTTTTTACGCTTATCGGCCATATTCGGAAATAGTGATTATGATGCCTATATTTTTGCTGTTGCAATAGGTGGTGTTGTTGTTGGATACCTTATAACTCTTGGAAAGGGGTTTATGGACGGTGGATTAAAGGGTTATGATGCGCTTGTTACTTTAGCTATCGTTATATTCGGTGTCACTTTGTATACCGTTGTTATTCGCCCTACAACGACTGTTCATATATATGATGAAACAACCAATCAATATGAGTCTGTTGGCGGTATTCCTAGCTTAATTGCAAACGCTGTCCATCTCCCAAACGTGCTTGAACGGGGAATGACAGCTATTGTAGATACTTCAACCGTGTACACGCGTAGTGAGCATGCCAATGGTGCCACATTAGAACTCTTATTAAATAGCCTTAATGGTAATCCTTTGTCTCATGACACTTACCTTAATAGGTCATTGTATAGCTTTATTGAAACGTGCATGCCCCCCGCTTTAAATAGTAATTTATATCCGTTCAACCTAAATGAAATGATGTCTAGTACGTCAAATTTATTAGCAGAACTTGAGAAATTAAAAAGTTTAAGTATTCCGGTTATGTATTATGATTTGGCTAATAAAGGGGGGATTTCTGTATCTTGTACTACTGCTTATAATTCATTAGCTACAATTCTTTCGTTACCGGCTACGTATGACAAATATAGAGCTGCAATATGTGAAAAAAGTGGCTTTGATACAACAATTGCTGCGCAGGTTGTGATTTGTCAGCAAAGACTTACAGAAATGTCTAATTTAGTCTTTGGTGGTGGTGTTATGGGCACCGATACTCAGTTATACATGGGACAAGCAATCGCTAAAGTGACTTTTGAAACACTAAGTAATTATGCGGGTACGGCTATTTCGGATATTGCTAATTATCGTGAAATGAGTCAAGGATATGGAAACGTGATTGTGTCTGAGGGTTGGATACCTTCCATTAGAAGTTCCACATTAGTAATAATTCTTTCTATTTTACCAATATTGGTGCTTTTTTTAGTTACACCAATGATTTTCAAGTCGCTTCATCTAATTATTACGTTATTTATTTTCGTTGGTTTGTGGGGCGTTTCAGATGCAATTGTTCACAATATTATAATTGATCAAGTAAGCGATTTAATGTCTTCCCTGAAAACCTATAACGGTAGTGTTACCAGTTTTATGATGGCACCAACGGATATAAACAAAGGGTTAGCAACTTTTGGAAAACTGCAAAGTATGGCTGTTATTTTAGCCGGATTTTTTGCAGGTGTATTTTTCAAATTATCATCACGTGCATTTTCTCAAATGGGCGAAAGACTAGCTGATAATGTAGATAGCCTTGGTTCGTCAACAGGTCAGCAAGTACTAGACCCTACTCAACGAATGAATACGATGGAGGGTAGTGGTACCGCTTATGAAAAATACAATCAACTTAATTCATACGGTTCACAAGGCTATCAACAGGCGGTCGCAGGTCACAATACCCAAGGAACAAGAGCAGAAAAGAACTTTCTTGATTCTATGTCCTCAAAATTTGATTTTAATGACGCTATAGATGTTAGAGCTGAAGCTCATGGTGGTGATTCTGCAGGAAATGTAATGTCAACTGCTGAGAGCGCCGCGAATAATAATCAGTCCGTATCTAATTATTCTCAAGGTATTGCATCTACAAGGACGGGACAATCTTTAGCTGGTACTGAGATTGATCAGAAGAATATTGGTGATATTGGCAAAGAACAAAACCTTGATATTAAAGATGCAATACTAGCTAAAACTAATATAGATAAATCTAGCCAAACGGGTTCATATCGAGCGGAATCTAACCCTGAAAATCATATTAAAGCGGCAGAAACAGGATCTGAAATCAGGCTTGCCTCAACAGAAATAGATAATAAAAATATCGACCTTCTTCAAAATGAACTTCAAACAGATCGTGACGGTGCAGTTGATGCCTTTGCAGGTATACATAAATCAGGTGAAACAGGACTTTTCAATGCCAGTGCTAAGGTTGAAGATCACAATACGGCCGCAGCTGTATCAAGTACTCAACACCTGAAAGACAAAATCAGTTACAAAGCCGTTGCTGAATCGCAAGGTAAATCCATTGATGCTAAAGCGCTTAATGAATACACCCAAAGCCATGAAATAGCTGCCGGAGAAATTATAGCTAAAAAAGAATTCATGAAAGATAATGATCTGACAGGTATAGAATTTGGTAAACGAAAAGAAACTACAGAATTAGAAACAACAGAGGGCACACAAGTAGGAAGAGAAATTGCTGTAAACGAGGGTTTAGCAGACTCTACTCAAGATGCGTCAGTCAAAATTGATGCTGGGCAAAATCTGGATTTCCTTTCTCAGTTTAATGCTAAATCTGGATTTTCAGATGTTTCAGGAAAAAATCTTGGTGAAGTATATACTGACGCTAACAGTCATATATCGCAAGCCATGACCCAAGAAGAAGCAATGTTATATCAACAAGCCATTGATATGAGTCCGGAACAAACTGCCGCCTTATATGCAACAGCAAATCAACTTTCTAAAATTGCAAACGGTGATTCTAATGGTATTACATTACCGTCTAATCAAGAGGGTTTTGACGCGTTAACTAATTTAGGACTTACTGATATTACCGGTGGGTTTGAAGGTGCTCCTTTTGTCGCTCAAATGAGTAAAGAAGAAGCTGCTGATAAACTTAAATTACTAGACCCTTCTTTTGTTAATTTTGCCAATGAAAATGAAGCTCTTATAGGTGCCACTATAGCTAACGAAGGTAGTGTTACTGGCTATGATATTGCATCTTCTCCTGGAGGTAGTAACCCGTCAATAGTTAAGAAAGATACCAATGCCGGTGACAACATAACAGAGAAAAACCAACATACTATTGAAGCAGGATTTAAAACAGATTCACAAACTGCTTTTGATACAATATTAACAGAAGAAAATGAAGAAGAAGCTATTAGATACCTTGAAGCAGGCCTTCGAACATCTAGTAGCCTAAAAGAAATGGCTTTCGATCTTACTCGTCAAATGTATGGTCATCAAGATCAACGCAATTCGAATGAGAATTCAACCTCTACTCATATTTCAGGGAAAGTAGCAGGTAGTTTAAGTAAAGCGAGTGCGGCTAAAGCAATTGATGAAGTAGCATTAAAAGATGATACAGCAAAAGAAGGAAGTAAAGGTGGTGGTAAACTTGGCAATATGGCGAAGGCCATACCAGGGGAGATTGCTCTTACTGCTGAGGCAGGAGCCTCAGCTAACTGGACAGAAAGTGAGAATTCATCATTAAATAATGATGTTAATCAAATAACGATTTCACAATATTTAGAATCATTTAGACAAGCAGAAGACAAGCACAAAGGCCTCGATGAATTAAGGGAGAAATTATTGAGACATGTACAGAATGATAGAATTGTAGCTGTTGAAAGTAAAAATGAATATCAAGTAGATGCTATCAGTGATGCAATTGATGAACGACATATTGGGGAAAAATTTATGGATTTTAGTAGAGACGTTGGACAGGATATGTACGAAGGTATTGTAGGTAAAGACGTTCAAAGATAATTACTGAATTTAGGGGTATAGCTCGATTTAGAAGGATTCCTATTGCTCTAATGTACTTTAATGCCATTCCATTAAAGTACATTAGAGCATATTTTATTTTAAATTTAGGTTAACCGTATTTAAAATTAGTGATTTTAACAAGGATAAATAATAGATATTGAAGTGCTAATAAAAATAAAATATAGAATAAGAGGTATGTCCGTTGAAAGTGTGATATTAGCCATAGGGTACTATCGATAACGTAATAAACCTCTATACTGAGAATATAAATAACGAAAAAAGGGCTGCATTAATGAATAAAAATGGAATGTTTTCTAATCAGCCTGTAAATCTAAATAGCTTGCCCAAGATTGAAAAAGCAACTTTCTCTAAATTATCTCCTGTTTATGCTAAATCTAAAAAAGTAATTTACCTTGTTGTAATCATACTGTTTTCAATATTTATAATATCCTTCAAAGAACAAAGCATATTAGAGCTATCACAGGAAAAAGAAGCTTACATTACTTTAGCTTTATATCTTTGTTTCTCAGCAATTATCGCTTGGTTTTTTTTTAAAACATTATCTGATGTAAAAAAATATTATTGTCTGCGTGAGCAAGATATTAGTTACACGTCTGGACTAATATTCACCACTACTATCACCCAACCAATGTCGAGAATTCAACGTATAGAATTAAAACAAGGGCCAATAGATAAAAAAATGGGTTTGGCCAAAGTACAATTTTTTTGTGCCGGCAGTTCAATCAGTGATATGGAAATACCTGGGTTATTGTTAGTACAAGCTGAAAAAATTAGAACTTTTATTATCGAACATAAAATGTAATGGAAAAATCCCCTCTAATAATAGCCGAGTCTTTAAAAGAGGCTTTTAAGGCTTTTTATTCAACACACCGATCAAATACGTCGATAAACAAATGGCAGAGAAATGAACCAGTGGCCATTCTTTTTTTTATAGATGAATTTATTCGCAAAATAATATCAAATATATTCGTTTTTATTCCTGTTGCCCTTTTGGTATATAAACAAATAGTAGGAAATCCAACGGTATTTGTTCCTGTTTCGTTTATTGTGTTTACAACAATCCTGGCTCTATTAACCATTAAGTACATATTTTTTCAATTTCGCTTAAATCATGGGAATTTAGAAATCCGATCAGGAGTGTTTTCAAAAACTCACAATTCAGTACCTTTTAAAAGAATACAGAATATTAAAATAACTCAACCCCTTTACTATCGCTTATTTGATTATTCATTCATTCAATTCGATGTTGCGGGTTCCTGTGGTAAACAAGAAGCTCAAATCATTGCAATAAAGTCTAGTGTTGCCAAAAGAATAAAAAAACATGTTCTAGCTACCAACAAAAGCAGTATTGACAAAAATATGACGCTAGAAAAAGAAGAAGTATTAAATAATCGGACTCTATTAGATTTATTGATTCACGGCATAAGCAATAATAAAGCATTGATAGTAATCGGAAGTTTAGTGCCATTCTTTGATTATATTATGGGAGAAATAATAATATCTCTGGAGCATGCGGGAATAAATATAGAGCAAACTTTTGTTACTTCAGAATTAACGCTTTGGCAATTAACGCTATGGTCTTTAGCTATTTCATCTATTGTTTTGATAGCTTTAACAATAATATCGATATGTATTTCAATTATCACCTACTACAATTTTGCATTTTGTAAACAAGGTGAAAGCTATACTCGTAGAAGTGGGTTATTTACAAAAAATGAAGTAACTATTGCAAAATCAAGGGTTCAATTAATACAACTCAAGCAAGGTGTTTTAGATTTTTTGTTTCATAGATTTAACTTAAAATTAAAACAAAATAAAACCATGGAAATGTTTAATAATAAAATAACCATTCCCTCTATTACTCTGGATCAAAGTCAACGTTTAACCAATGATATTTACCCTGATAGTTCCTTGTTGGATCATAATTACCAGCCTGTAAGCAATCGTTATATATGGAAAAATTTTACCTATGTATTGTTACCTCTCTATTTAATCATTTCCTTTTTATCTATCGCTATGGATAGAACAGATCTAGTAGTTGGCATAAACTGGACATTAATATTGTGCTCAGTTTTAGTTATATTACGGTGGGCGAGATGGGGATATAAAGTAGATGAAAAATATATTTATATTAAAAAAGGCCTTTTTGGAGTTAAATATTATTGCTTTCCAATATTTAAAGTCCAGCAAACACGATTTAAACAAACAAGATCCCAACGCAAGTATAATTTATGCTCGTTAGCAATCACGCTTGCATCTGGAAACGTTGATATACCGTACATTAATAAAAAAACAGGGTATTCAATGATTAATAATATATTATACAAGGTTGAAGAAAAAAATATCTCTTGGATGTAATATTATAATGGTTGTAAATAAGTGATAAAGAAATTAGGAAGGGAAAAGATTTTTATCACTTTCATACAGGTAGGGTGCTATTTTGGTTTGGTATAACTCCTCCCCGTTTTCATTTGGTTAATTGGATTGATTGATATATGATCGTTCCATGATGATGCGTGCTTACCAAGACCTTTTTTATTTCCTCCTCCCATAATAATGAACGCAATAATAGGTGAAGCCATTAAAAATAAGGGAACAGCAGCACCCCATATAAAAATTAATTCATGCTCCATTCCTTTCGTATTTTCAAACAACATTACTGATAAGAGCAACGCAAAAAAACCCACTACTATTAGTGGTAAAAAAGAGCCCTGCCCCAAAGCATAAAGTAAAAGCCAAGTAACAGTATTTAATAGACGTACAAACCATATAGAGACACGTTTATCAGGTTTGAGTGTTATATTCCAAAGACTCATCTTGAAAATGAAACCCATAGATTCCCAAAACCCCATTGGGGCATTGTAAAGTTTTTCCCATCCATTAGGGTATTTTCGACCACTAAGGGTCACTAATTTTTTTTCATTTGTAGGCATAAAATCCTCTCTTAAATTCCTAACCGCTTTCTGTATCTGATAACTGTTGAACGGCTAATGCCTAAAGCATTAACCATATCTTGAATACTAAAATCCGTTTCTCTTGATAATTTACCGACTTGTTTTACTTTTTCTTCGTCTACTACCCTACCTTTATATTTACCAGCTGCTTTAGCTTTTACTATTCCTTCGGCTTGCTTCCTCTCTCTTTCCTTATAGTCCTTATACGCACCAGCTGCAAGCAAGTCTAACAACATACGATTAATCGCTTTAAGAACTGCATCCATAAACTCATTACTGAACGTCGGATTAAAAACCATATGACTCGTGGGCAAATCCAAACTAACTACAATAATTCCCTTTTCCTCTATTGTTAACTTCAGTGTTTCCCAATCCTGAAGTTTCAGCCTGGTTAGCCGGTCAATTGATTCTACTAATAGAACATCACCTGAATCTGACTCATCAAGCAATCTAATTAATTCAGGTCTATCCAATGATGCCCCAGATTTATTTTCTATATAGAAAGCCGCGATTCTTTGATTATTGTCACTGACAAATTTCTTTAAAGTATCTTTTGCTCTTGTTGCATCTTGCTCACTTGTTGATGCACGCGAATAAACTCGTATAAACACAATTACTCCATATCAATTATCATTTGTGCAAGGCAATAAAGTTTATCGCCGATGTAAACCATAATATCGTAAGCCCATTAATTCACTACGGGCGATCTTTAATGTCTTTAAATGCTCTTACGGGCAATCTTCTTTGTCACAAACCACAAAAAAACTAAATCGCCATAAAACGGTGTCATTTAAGTGGTGTCACCTAGTAGAGTGTCATTTAAGTGGTGTCATTGCTAATATAGGATCATTTTTTGCTAGTGTCAATTAGGTATACCCGACTGACCTGTATAAAAACACACCTTGTTGTTGTATTTTATTGAAGCCAAATAAAAAGGGTAGGGCACTATTTACAATCCATGTTTTTCTTTTATAAATTTTGCAATGCCGCTCTCTTCTATAAAAATAGTCTTTGCTACTTTTGTGATCAACCGTTTACTAACAAGTGATTTATATGCAGATTGTATTTGACTACGGCTAGGATTTTTAATACCTAGCTTTTTATACAAAGCAATAGCTTCATCATCATAACGAGACTGTTGATCTACTACCCTTAATAATACACCTTGTTGTATCTTAGTTAATGCATCAACGGTGGAATCATATTGACTTTCTATTTGCATCATTTCATCAATATTTCTACAACCTTCCTCTAAGCTAGCTTGATTAAGAGCAAGATATTGAGCAAGTCGATCAAACCAAAACGCTGATTGGTTAATTGAATTAAAATAGTCAATCATCTGAGTTGTGTTATAACTTAAATCGAAGTGCTTTTTAAGCATCGCGTTAATGTGCTTCACATAATCGTCCCCTAGATGTGGGAAAGCCACTTGGTTAGCACTGTTATAAAAAGGCATATCCTTATTGTTGAACATGGCTTCAATTCCTCGTCGGCTGGAGCCAGTATAGAGCACTCCAATGGACTCATTCAGTTCGTCCAGGATTGTTCGTAGCATAAATTGCAAGGGAGAAAACTCTTTTGCCGTAATTAAATGTTGAATTTCATCAACTAGTAAAATTACACGCTTATCTTCTGCGACTTTCACCAACTGTCGTAAAAGGTTGCCAATGACAATCAATTCATCGTCTGAAGCAGCAACAGGATCTAGTTTACCGAATTCGGCTGTTATACCTAACGCTTTTATTTTGGTTATTTCAGCAGTTAATACAGACTGCAGGGCTCCTTTCTTACCCAACTGATCCAACGACATTTGTAATTTATTAATTATTTCTTTTTGTGGGGCATTTTTATTGCTCCACATTGAGATGTAGACAGGTATACAATTAGCTTTTACTAGTTCAGGTGTTAAGTCTTTAAGTAGGAACATTGTCTTACCGATTCGTCTTTGACCTAGATAGGCGAGACGGTTAAACAAACCGCTTGTTAATTGCCCCGTAATATTTTTAGCCAATGTCGGTCTTTTGTAATGCCATGAAATTGCCATTGCAATTCATCCTTATTCATCTTTCAATCAATTATTCATCTTAGCATGATGAATACAATATTGCAAAATGAACAATTCCGGACGCTAATTTTACTTATGATAGAATGCTTTTAAATAATGACATACATCATCAGGTAAACCAGATATAAAAAACCGCGTTCTTTGCGGCCACATGGAAACCGGTGTGGTGACACGTTCTAAGTGTACAAGTGTGCCTTTTTAAAGTTAATGTAGCTGCTACTTCTCTAATCGAGTAATAATAATGTTGATTTGGATTCTTTTATTAATTCTTCTTCAGTTGAAATTGCAATAACGCGTGAGCGATTTTTAAGATATTTATATACGTCAGTCTGAGGCCATGCATACTGATCGTAGGAACTAAAATTTCGTCCTTGCTGAATATACATGTTTAAAACACGCTCTTTGTTTTCAGCATAACTGGCATCATCGCCTTTTCTTTCTAGTTTAATATATACGTCAATATCATTGACGTTAGGTATTGAAGAGTCTGCGTAGCTACCAAAACAAATAGCTTTAGTGACTTTAAACAAGTAATCATCACTCGCATTTATATCTGATATTCGTTGAAGTAATTTATTTATATGACCTTGTGCATTTTTTCTAGAAATAGCTCTTGCGCCAGAAGCATTTGCAAACCGCATTCCCGCCTCTGAAACACTGTACCAAATCGAGTTATCATTGTTGGTTATATAACCTTTTTTTACTAAAGCCTCTAATAGTCCTTGTGCTCTTAAGTGGTCTACTTTGAAAGAGTTGATCACTTTATTAGTGTTTATGCCAACCGAGATAGCGCGCTTCACAAGATCTCTGACCTTCAATATGGGTAAATCAGCTATTTTGTCTTTAGCATCTATTTTCATTGCTTTGTCCTCAACTGCGATTTATTAGCTCTTGATCCTCAAAGTAATCATTCACTTTGCCATTCCAGTAATCAACAAACTTCAAATACATGTCGTGGCTCACAAAGAAGTTAATAAGTATGTGAACAGGGACTTGGTAACAATTAATATATTTATCCCCTTTTTCTTTTGCCAAGCTATAACGATGTCGTCCATCAATGAGGCTGTAATTGTTTGGTGAAAGCTCTGCATAAATACAAGGTTTAGAGCTAGGTATAAATGAGAAATGATCTATTACAACATCAGAAAAATGACAATCTTTTATATCAACATCAATGAGATTAAATTTTGATGGGTTTTCTTCTATATATTGGATCAGTAATGAAATATTAATCTGAATAACCCCACCAGAATAATACTCACACCCTTCCTCTACAGGTAAAGGGATATAAGAGCTATTTTTCTGTATATAACTTGGTACAACAGCCATCATAAAAGCACCGAACACTCTAATACATTCAGCTTAGTACAAAATAGAAATATCACTTTAGAAGATTCCCCATGTAAGTCCATTTTTAAAGGGATTTACTTTTTATTCACCGCAAAAAGTAACTGTATTGGAATTGGTCACAATCCAACAAAAATATAGGTCAATTAAAATTCTTTCTAAATATATTGAAGTGTACTAATATCCGTACTAAGTACGTAAAAGGTTTTTATATGAAAGATAAGTTACACAACAACAGAGTGATGAGGTTCTTGCTCGAAAAATATTTTAACAACAATCGAAAAGCCTTGGCTGAAGCAACTCACAAGAGCGAATCAACTGTTGAATTTTGGTTTAGAACAAAAGCCAAAATGGTAGGTGATGATACGTTAGAACTATTACTGTTTAAGCTAAATTCCAAAAATAAAAAAATAGTAATACCTGAAGATATAAAATAGTTGTGCTCCGTACCTAGTACGGTATATTATAAGTATTACGATGACTTTTGAAAGGTATAATATTATATGAAAAATGGAATTTTTATTACCCAAAATAAGTACCAACTTCGTTCAATGGGCGATCAACTAACTAAACAAGGAAATACCAAAATGAAAATAAAAAAAGGTGGCGGCAAGTATTTACTAATTTCATTATTAGCAGGAACGGTGACAGCCATTGTCTGTATTACTTTAGGTGCCCCACAGGTTGCTGCTAATGCTATTCCGATGGGCGTATCAGCTGCTTTTATGTTTTCTCTTAAAGACAAATGGATGGCTTGATCATGAATGATATTGTTGTTGATTTAGATACAAATGTATTCGCTCCTACAATTGATAGTATCGTAGTTGATTTAATAAAAATGATTGAAACTCGTTGGCCTGAAAGTGCGACTTGTGCAACACAAGAGTGTGATGGTGAAATTATATTTTGGTCTGCTCCAGTTGATGAAGTTGTTATTGCACGTAAAAACGCAAACTTAGAGCAAGGTTTAATACCATTAATCGGTTTAGGGCAACAGGTACATGCTAACTATTACGAAATCCAGGAACAAGCATATGTAGCTACTGATTGGAAAGTTGCCGTGGTTACTAAAGAACAATTAACTGAGTGGGATTAATCAACTAAATCACCAAAGGAGTAAACAATATGGAAATTAAGTTAATACTAGAATCAGGTACATGTTCCAAGAACAATAAATGGACAAAAATTTTTCTAATTAATAAAGAGCAATTCACCCTTACTTATGACGGCTTATTAATCAAAACAAATGATAATGTTGAAATTGTTGGAGCTGAAAAAGAGGCTCTTGTTTCAGCGATCAATAATTATGAAAGCACAGTAGAGGAATAAATTGATGAATACCAAAGAGGCGAAGAATCTGTTGGCCTTATGGCTATCTGTTGGTGAAGAAGCAAAAGATGGTAAAGCGAGACACCCTGAATTTGTTTATAGAAAAACAGGTGAGTGGACTTCATGGAACGATTTTTTGAATGTTAATGAAACAAATCCAGAATTTAAATCCAATTCTCAGCAAGACGAAATAGAAGTTAAAGCATGGGAACTGTACCAAGAACGCATTAAGTTTGTTGAGGAATAAAGATGACGAAGCAATATTTTTCTCCTGAATTTTCAGAGGATGCATGGTGTTATATCACCACAAATTTTTTTGGTCAAAAATATATTGCTCAACGCTGTGGATTAACTGTTAAAGATTTACGTAGAACCCTTACTGAAAGTAATGATGCGAAAAAGCTTAATGATATATTGTTTTATGCTGGAGCAAAAATAGATGTATCTATTGTAAATGAATTATTCGTAACTCAATGTAATGAAGTTTGCCCAGGAAGCTATCGGGTTATCAAGCAAAGAATGAGCATAAAAACACTAGTAAACCTTTGTAATGATTTTACAGGTGGTGGGGATATTGGTGATGGTGATGTATACCGTCTTATTAGTATATTAGATAGAAATTTTGTTTTTATATATAGATCATATGAAACCCATGTAATTGAGATTCAGCAAGATTGGACTCATTTTAATAAAGTCCAAGATATTTTGACAGAACAAACATGTAACCTACAGATAAATGGTGATCTTTCTCCATTGAGTGCTGCAGTTATTAAAAACTTCATTATTGATGTTAATAATGCTGAAACCCCGCAAGATTATTATCGATTAATCGAAAGGTTTAATGGTCTTGCAGGTTATTTTGAAACATCTTTACCAAGAACTTTACATACTGACAATCAGTATAATTAGGAATTAAGAACTGATGGAAAACATAACAAATGTTTTTATATTAAAATTAGCTGGTTATGCAGGTTTATGTTTGGGGTCGTTTTTGTTACTAACTTGTTTAATAGTCGCATTTAATTAGGAAGTGAATAAATATGAGACTATCAAAAAAAGAAATTAAAAGTGAATTTAGTCATTACGCAATGATGTTCGGGGTTGTACCTGTGTATTTTAACAACGCCGATAATGTTTATTGTGTTAGAAATTGGTGCCCTAGAATTTATAGTGAATTCATCCTTTTTCTAGTATCAATTTATTGGGTACCAGTGAAAATTATCAACCCTAAAGTTGAACCTAAAATATGGTTTAGATTAAGTAATAAAATTTAATAAATGATCACATAGGATTAAAAATGGAAGAAGTTTTAAACAAGGAAGTCCCTAAAGTTTTAGTAGAAACATGGATCTCTTTAGCAAGAAACAATGAATGTAGCCCAGAAGTCAAAACCAAGGCATTAAAAAGTCTGACTAATTCATTAGGCTCTGTCGAAAAAATTGCTGCTTATATGAAACGGCATAATATTAAATAAGGAATAGTTTATGGCAAAAGAAATCATTAAATTTGAAATAGGGATGTCTGGAACGGGGCTATCTACCCATCATTGGGAACTAGATAGAACTTTACATTCTGATGCAGATATTCGTAGCTTAGTCGGAGTGATCGTGAATGGGTTGCTTCAAACCGATGAAGAAAAAGAACTGTCTAATCGCTATTTTAAACTTCAAGGAAAAGAGATATCTGTTCGATGGGCATCTAAGAAGATACAGGCAACTAATCCTGACTTTGATAAATTTAAAATCCCAGAATCATTTGTAGAGGATTAAAATGACTGATATTCAAACAAACATAGCATGTGCCTTTATAGGTATTATGGTATGGGATTTAGGTAAAATGGCTTATAGAAAGTTCTTTACCAAGTCTCAAGAAGAATCTTGGAATAGTGAGCGTGACGAAGCTTTAGATACAATTAAAAAGCAAGATTACGATGCACATTATTACTTACCGTCTATTGGATCAAGAAATAATAAAGAGCTAGGAAACGCATTAGATAGTTTAGCAGGTAAGGGTTTTATTGTTACGGATAAAAATGGGTGTTTGGTTGGCAAAGTTGCTAAAGCCAGATTGAATTCAAATGAAGTAGCAGAAGCAAAACGAGCGACTTTTTCAGTAGTGGAGTAAACGATATGGAAGAAAAACGTACTGCTACTGTAAAAAAAGCTCAAAATGCTGAATTGAATCGCCTTTCAGAAAAAGGTGTTGAGGTTGAAGTGTTAGATCAACTTTTGGAATTTACAGTTGAAAACGTTTCGTTACCATTTTGTATAGCAAATCTTTTTCCTATGGAACTTAGAGATCACTGCAATGCACTTTTAACCAAAACCGAAGTTATAATGGAGAAGCATAAAGGGTTAGGGTATAAAGAGTTTTCTTATCTGGTTACAATTGGTGACGAAGAAACTAATTTAAAGAGAGACATTAATTCTTTAGTTAAATTATTAATTGAACACGTTCAATATAAAATGCGACATCAATATAAAAAAAATACTCTGCGTGCGGCGACTAAAGTATGGTCAACTTATATTTTTCCTTTTGTAGCTGCTACTTCACAACATAAATCTAATACGTTTCGTTATTTTTGGGGAGAGTCATTTGATCATACTGTTTCAAGACTGATTGTTGAACCATTTACTAACGAACATCTTATTAAATATAAGTGGAAGCGGTATATGTTGGATGAATATCAGAGTTTATTTTATCCTGCTGATTTAGATTCAACTATTAGTGATTCATCTTATATGCATTATCTATCAAACCAACGGTTTGAAGAGGAAGTGCGAGCACATTCTGCTTATGAGGCGAGTGAATATATAGCTGATATTTATAGTGATATTTGTGAAATGTACCCTACATTGTTAAGAGGATTCAAGCCAAATAAAAGTATTGTTGAACTTCCTAATGGACTTGGTTTTATGATGATTATTTTGAGTCCTGACAATTCAATACTTGAATTAAAAATAGCCACGTCTTCTCGTGAGGTAATCGAATGTCGCAATACAGGTAGGCTGCCTGTGACATACACCTTTCTTTGGGATGGCACTGTATTAAATGGATTAAGCCTCTGGATGCCTTTAGATAAATCATCTGGTATTTATTCGTTTTTAGTTAATCAAGTTTATGATGCTTTATTGCCTAAATACCTTTCGGCTATTGATGGATTAATTAAAAATACGCCAGTTGAAGAAAGCTCAACTTTATATACTGTTTGGAAAGGTTATTTAGAAGCAAAGCCTAAAGAGAAGGTAAAAAACACTTCAAAAGAAGACTGCATAAGTGAAAAGATACAATTACCCAAAATGCGTCGAAACCAATTCTTTAAACTGTGCGATTCATTAGGACTTTGTATTGAGTCAGGTAAAGGAAGCGAACTCAAAATATATAGACCTGGCAATAGGATCTATGTGCTTGGTACGCATGGTGTTAAAAATGATGTTATTCCAACATGGTTAGCCACTAGGATACTATCGAGAGCTGAAGTAACACCAATAGAACTTGAAAGAGCTTTGAGTTGATTACGCGTTAATTCTAGTAGGAAGCTAACGTTTTCGGATTCCGAAAAGTATTAAAACAAGGGAAATGATGCACTTTTAATATAATAGCCATCGGTAAAAATGACAGACATATATTTAAAAAAGGTAACTAAGAAGCGAAGCAACTATCCTTCACGATAAGATGTTTTCAGGAAATGAAAATCCCGAAAAGGTGATTGAGGATGAGACTGTTAGTTAGAGAAATAGTCCACAATATCTGTGCATAAAAGCCACAAACTCAGCAACGTTCAACACCAACAAAAGTCAATAAAAATAGTAAATATATATATATTTCTTTTATCTTGGTGTGTATAGTAACATACACACTGGATTATTTTATTATGCTTAGATAATAGAACTGCCTTTATCAAAAGCAAAGGAAATAAAAATGAAAAAATATTTATTAGTTTTATTTACAGTTTTAACCTCTACGGCATCTGCTAGCACAGTTCATGAAAACATAAAGTTATTTCACTTACAAAAAGCCTCACCTAATGCACATGATGTGGTTATTGAAATAAATTATAGGCTTGCTGACAAATGTAATAATGTATTGCCTGTTGATCAAATAGTTAAGAAAGAGACACTATTCTCTTTTTTATTAGCTTTGAGATCAGTAAATGAAAATGCATTTTCTACAAAAGCATACCAATCAGCACTTAACGGTCTTAAATGTGATGATTTAGGCGCTGGAATGCCTAAATAATTTAGAAAGGAAACTAAAGCAATGTTTACATATTCAAGAAAAATAACGCTATTAATGGTTGGTTTATCAGTCTTTAATGCCCTAATGGTATTAGTTGTAACTGAAAATAATTACCTTTTTTCACAGGTATTGATTCTAACGTTTATTGCTCAGTTAGTACTAGTTTTCGCTTTAGGTAAAGTTAAAGCGAAAACACCCTCTCTTAATGATGACTTAGTTAAAAACCTAAAACAGGAAATTGCATTGTATAAGCGTTTAGCTCATACAGCACATGACTATTCTGGAAATTATCCTGTCTGGAAAGCTCAACAGGAATTTAGAGACGTTATGAAAGAAGCTGGAATTGACATATCAAATAGCTATTTAAAATTAGAAAGGTCCCAGAACCTAAGTAAAGCCGAGCACATTGACTTTTATTTGGGGAGAGTCGTCGATGCGTTTTCTACTGAAATTAACAAAGGCGCACAACTAGATTTTGCCAATATGGACATGTTTTGGTCTGAGGATGAATTGTCTGAAGCAAGAGGTGATTATTTACTTAAAGTTGAAAAGGATTAAATAAAATGCATAAAAAATGGATTGAATTTCTAGGAGAAAATAGAGTTCGTTGGATTATGTTTGGAATCGTTTTACCAACAATGACTTTTTCCTTTGGAATAGAGTTAATTAAATCAAATTTTTGGACTGGTTTAACGACCATGATTGTTGGTTTTTATCCAATATTAGTCATTGTTTTTACTAAAACAGAGGGATAGTTTGTAAAGAAATATGAAAACGATTCTGACCTTTTATTTTTGAAATGATGCTATTTGGTTTTATACGTAAATTACTAACAAGGGTAATCACCCTTTTTAAAAACAACTAAAAACAAGGAAATAAAATGAATACTGAGTTACTAATTACAATAACAGTGAGTTTAGTCTTAGCTAATTTAATCAATAAAACAGTGGTGAATCCGCTACTAAATAAAATATTTGGTGATAACTCAAAAGCTGAAAGTGGTCGAGCTAATACTGATGGCTCAGCTAGTAGTGAAACAGTTAAAAACGGATAGTTGATTTTAATAGAGGGAAAATGGGGCTTTGCCCCTAGCCTTTTAAAAGTACATTCAAGGAGTGCGTTTTCAAAAGGTTTAAATAATTAGTTAAAAAAAGGATTTGAAATGGCAAAGTTTCTAAATACAAGTGGCACTAATTACTACTTGGAAGAGTTAATTAAAAACGCTTCAGATAGGTTGATTTTAATTAGTCCGTTCTTAAAGCTCAATGACCGCATTAAAGAGTTATTAGAAGATAAGAATCGCCTAAAAATTGATGTCCGTATTGTTTATGGGAAAAGCGAACTTCAACCAGAAGAAATTAACTGGCTTAAAGAGTTAACGTTTGTGCGTACCAGTTTTTGCAAAAACTTACATGCTAAATGCTACTTGAATGAATCATCTTGCATTATTACAAGCTTAAATCTTTATGAATTTAGTCAAATTAATAACAACGAAATGGGTGTATTCATAGATAGAGATGATGATACAGAAATGTATAAAGATACTTACGAAGAAGCTCAGCGCATTATTAGGATAAGTGATGAAGTTCGTATATCTCTTGAAAAAATAGATCCTAAAGAAGATGCTGATATATCAGAAAAATTAACAACATCTAAAATGGCTAAAAAACTTGGGATGAAAACACCTGAGTTATTAGAAAAACTAGTTGAAATGGGTTATTTACTTATTGATAAAGATAAACATCAATTAACGGAAAAAGGTAAGTGTGTGAATGGTGAGTACATCAGTAAAGCCCGTTTTGGTGGGTACTTTTTGTGGCCTGAAGATTTGAAATTTAGCTAATCAATTTATTATAAATCATAGAGGGAAAATAATGAATTTTATAAATAGAAAAGGTGAAACGGTTGATTTTAATTTATCAACTAGCACTGAACCTAGCGAACCAATATTCGCGAAAAGTGGTGGAGGTCAAAATTTTGTATCAACATCAATGAGTGATCTCAAAAATTTACCTGAAGAAGAAGGAAGAACAATTTTATCTAATGCAAATAACAAGATAACTCTTAAATAATATACACAGGATTAAATATGACGTTTCTAATTATTCTTGTCTCAATGGCTAGTTCTACATTAATAGTTTCGTTGTACCAATTTTTTTATAAAAATAATAAAGGGCTATCAAGTAACTTGGCTTTCTTTGCCTCGTTTTTGGCTATCATTGGCCTAGTAATTTAACACAGGAATTTTGTATGAATAAAAACAAGAGTGATAAATTTATTAACTCAACAATTAAAATGAGTTCTTTGGATGATCAACAAGGAGGGATAGGTCTCTTGCTTTTCCACTGTGAGTTTAATAAAAATCTCGGTTCAATTACGCACTACATGGAAAATTTCGATGAAATTTTATATAAATCACTTCCCAATTTGTATGCTGTCTGCATAGCTATCACAGATAAAAATAAAAAAGAAATACATGCAGGATTCTTTATTAAAACAAGTTTTCAACATGGTTCATCTGAATTTTTGACAAATTTAGAGTTGGCTGTCCAAAGCATTCCTAATTTGAAAAAATACCCCTCGAAAAGAATGACCTTTTTACCCGCAAAAATTGGTATCGATGGACCTCCTCCTACGGAGACAGAGATGCTTAAAATAATGACCACGCAATACACTAAATTTTCTGTGGCCGGTAAATGTTAATTTTTGTAGAAATGACTTTTTAAAAACTAAGGGAATGATAATGAATTTCTTTAGTGTTTTGGTGCAACAGTAAAAACTATTTAGGAGTGGAATATCATGAAGAGTGAGTTAATATTAAACAACAGCATAATAAATAATGAAACGGTAGATCTACAATCAATATTAGCTGATGCGCATAAAAAGAAATTACGCCCTTTGTGTAATTGCTCGTCTGCAGAACCACCTATGTATATAGCTTACATGTCTGGCAAGTACTTAGTTAAGCGTATGCCAGGATCAGGAAAAGATCATCATTCGGATTGTGAATCCTATGAAATTCCAGCTGAATTATCCGGTCGAGGGGAGTTAGAAGACAGCGCGATTAATGAAGATAAAGAAACAGGTAATACAAAACTCAAACTAGACTTTTCTACGAGTAAAATGCTTTCTAATCGAAGCGCTCCGGTTCAATCTGGCGAACCCCAAGATCAAGTAAAAGCTGACTCTACAAAATTATCAATATTATCTTTTTTACATTTACTTTATGAAGATGCGGCATTAAACAAGTGGAATATAAATACTAAGCATTCGTGGTTCTCTATAAGAGAAGGCTTGTATCAAGCATGTGAAACAAAGGTTGTTAAAAACAAAGCGCTTAAAGATTCGTTATATATTCCTGAAACCTTCAAACTAGATAACAAAGATGCAATTGAACGTCGTAGAAAAACATTTTTATCTGACTTTAAGCCAGAAGCAAAAAAACAAAATATAGGTGTGCTGATTGGTGAAATAAAGGCTATTGAAAGTGCCAGGTATGGTTATAAGTTAATTATTAAACATATGCCATCGGCACCTGTTTTTATGTCTGAAGATGTTTTTAAAAAAATAAACAAAAATTTTCCTTTTGAACTTTCTATGTTTAATGAAAACGAAAGAATTCATCTTCTAACTGTTTGTGCGTTTTTATTGACCCCTTCGGGTAATTTACAAGTAGAAACCATTTCTTTTATGACCGTTGATAAAAATTGGATTCCATTTTCGACTATTGAAGAATTCGATTTGATTCAATCAATATACGATAAAAAAAGAAGTTTTATAAAAGGCTTAAGATATAACTTGTCACAGAAGAAAGTAATAGCGTCTCTTGTGTTTACAGATTGTGAAAAGCCTCAAGCTCTATATCTCATCCCTCCTAAAGCTAATGATGAATATTATCAAGAATTAGATAATGTCATCAATGATAGTGATTTGGATAGTATAAAAATTGATTTAAATGATGATGAATATTCTTTAGATGTGTTACTAGCACCATAACTTGTCATAACAAGGAAATAACATTCTAATAAAATACAGCACTATTAATATTTGAGATTAGCAATATTTAACTAAAGCAGAATGGTATATATTTTTATATACCATTCTGCTTTTTTAATAGCACTTGGTTAGTTGGTTGGTGTCGCGTTATGTGGACAATTACATCAGCTTTGCCACCTAATTACATCGGAACTGCCAGTCATTATCATCTGATACTGTCACCTAATAACATTTACTGCGGCCACTGAATAACATTAGGTTTGCCACTAATAAATATGATCGCTTTGCGCACAGAAGACATAAACCCTCTCCTAATACGAAGGTCAACTTTCTGATCATAAAGCTGACAGGATTACCCTACTCCTACTCTATTGAGGGGGGCGACTTAGAAAACACCTACTTTTGTACCCTAAACGAGTTGTCATGGCCACCGTGTCACTATAAAAACCTAATAACCATGTTGTTTGTTAGTCACAATAAAAACCTTTTTAAAACACCAACTTACGAACCTGTCTGTTGATTATTTACGGGTGCTATGGCATTATTAATAATACCAAAATTTCTTAGATGACTAAGATAAGGTCAAACATGAACAAAATGCTAAGCGTGTCTTTTACAGAAGATTTCCACTATCTAACCGCCTTGATTCAACATCTTGGAGCGCATGAAAAATGGAATAGCAGAACACCTAGAAATATTTCAGATAGTTTAGGGTTAGATTTTCAGGTAGTTGAAAAAGTATTAGGTGGTTACCCTTCTTTTTTTAGAAGATCCAAAAATTTGAGCAGTCAAAAAGAACCTCTTTATACCTTGCACCTGAGATATGCTCGAAGAAAAAAAAATCAAGATACAGGTCAGAGAGAGGCCGCTCCTGTTAATTCATCAGAGTTAACAATGCTTATGGATCTTGTAACCAAGATGATAAACATTGAAGCTGAAGATAAAAGGTTGAATACTGAGAATAAACATAATAACTTTAAAATATGGGCAGCTATTTCAGTTGCCTTTTTATCTTCAGGCGCAGCAATAATTACAGCATTATTAAAATAAGGGAATACAAATGCAATTAGAATCCTTCAGAGTTAGAAATTTTCGTTCAATTAATGACAGCGGTAAGATAACTACTGACCATTTAACCGCAATTCTGGGTAGAAACGAAAGTGGTAAATCAAATTTACTTTTAGCGTTGCAAAAGTTGAATCCACCTGAAGGAATTGAGGAAATTGAGGCAATTAAAAACTTTCCAAGAGATAGGAGACTGTCTGATTGCACAAAAGAAACACCGTTATTAGAAACTTATTGGAAACTAGAGCAATCAGAGCAGAGTAAACTTACGGAAATATTTCCTAGAGCTAATGATGTAAGTAAAATAAAAATCTCTCGTGGTTATGAGGCAATTAGGAGTTTTAGTCTTATTGACTTGAAACCTGCTGAATTTGATAAAGATTCGGTTAGAAAGAAGCTAAAGAAGTTAATCTCAAGTATAGAAGTTGAATATAAGAGTGTAGAACCACCTCAAACAGATGTGTTAGATAAAGTACGGACAGACATTTTAGTTATTACTCCTAGTGACACTACAACTGTTGCGGAATGGTGCCTTGAGATATCCGATGTGACATCAAATATAAGACAAGTATTGATTTCTCAAGGTATCGATAATGATAATATAGAAACTCTAATCGATGATATTGAAGTTCTTGCGGTATCACTAAATGATCAGGATAAAAGACAAAAAGCCATCAATTGGTTAGATAGTATTATTCCTATATTTGTTTATGTTGATGATTACCCTGATTTAAGTGGACATCATAATTTAAATGAGTATCACACAAGATATAATAACAATACTCTTACTAAAGAAGATAATAGTTTTGAAAAACTATGTAAAGTTGCAGATATAGATCCAATACAATTAGTCGAAAGATCTTCTGATTCAGAGACAAGAAACCAATTAGTAAATAGGGCTGGTGCAGTAGTAACAAGAGAGATAAGAAGACTCTGGAAAGACAGAACATTAAAAATAAGATTTAATGTTGATAGCCATTACTTTGATACGTATGTGTCTGACCCTAATTCTAGTTATGATGTAGAAGTGAATTTAAATGAAAGAAGCCGAGGGTTTAAGTGGTTCTTTTCCTTTTACATAACTTTTTTCGCAGATACAAATAATGGCGAATCCGATAACGCTATTATTCTATTGGATGAGCCGGGACTATATTTGCACGCAAAATCTCAAACAGACTTACTTCAACATCTCGATGAGGATTTTTCAAATCAAATTATATATACCACACACTCTCCATTTCTGGTTCCAACTAAAAAAATAACAACGGTTAAGACTGTAAGTATTGATGAGTTTAAAGGTACTACCGTAACTAATGACCCTACTGGCGATTCAACAACTTTATTTCCGTTACAAGCAGCGCTTGGCTATGACATAGCACAGTCTCTTTTTATAGGTTCAAATAACCTAATTGTTGAGGGGGTTACTGATTTTTGGTACTTAAATTCAATTTCCGATTATCTAAAAACAATTGATAGAGAGGGGTTAGACTCAAAAATCACTATAACACCAGCTGGTGGTGCGCAAAAAATATCTTATATGGTTAGTTTATTATCATCTCAAAATTTAAATGTGGTCGTTTTATTAGATGAAGAACGAGAAAGTCAAGCTACACGTGATGACTTAGTGAATGGAAAAATAATTCATAAAAACAATATTATGTTTGTATCTGAATGCATGAACGGAGATGTGCCTGAAGCTGATATTGAAGATTTATTAAATAGAGATGTTTTCTTAAAGCTTGTTAAAAGTACTTATTCGGACGATCTTGTTTTTAATAAAAAAATACCTAGGGTGGCAAAACAAGTTGAATCTTCATTACGTAATTCAGACAAAAAACTAAGTTTTGTGAAAGCTAAGCCAGCAAGAGAGTTTATTAAGTTATTAGGTTCTGACCCTGAAAGTGTAATGGATGAGAAATCTATAAATCATTTTGAGATTTTATTTAAATCAATAAATAGTAAAATTAAAAATGCATCTAGAAACTCTCTTTAACCTGATAAGAAAATGATGTAGTGGTAGTGTTAATAGCTTTATGACAATAGGACAAGGTATTATTAAATAATATTGAAAAAAATTAGTGAAAGATTAATTAAAATATTTTTGCCAAAGATTCAAATTTTTTTACAAACTGATAATAAGCAGTGATTAAATTTGGAACCGGCCCTAATGTATATTAACCAAAGCAAAAAAATAAAACTATTTGAACTGAAGTTTTCGCTAAACATTTCCCAAAGCGAAATAGATAAAGCCCTCTTGCCTTATTATTTGAGATACCCTATTTCTGGATCTAGTGATGAAATTTCAGACTTGTTTTTACATGAGGTTATTACAATTACTCACAAGAATAGGCATATTTCCATTATAGGGATAGGTGCAATAGATCGTTGTAGTGTATTTGTTGAAACTTCCCATGGAAAATAGATGGTAGTCAATAAAACATCATACTACATTGGCTTTCAAAGATATAAATCAAGATTTAAATGTGTCGGTGAGTGTCATAGTGGTGATAACAGTAAAGTATCATGCTGAAAATTAGTGAATGTGCATGGCAACTTTGTTGTCATGGCAATTAAGTTGTCATATTTAGATTAACCTTGTTGGTAAAGTTTCAGGCTAAACTTTACCAACAAGGTTTAAAATAAAATCATACATTACCAACAGTTATCCATAACGAGTAAATTTTATACTCGTTGCTACCAGCTGGTGGTAACTTATTATTATTTTTATGGTAATCATTAGTGTTTTGTTTACCACTACTTCAATTCCACAGGCCTTATCAAAAACATATATAATTACTATTAGGACAAATTTATTTTTTCCGCTTATCTTGATTTTTCATGCTGAGGTTTATGAGTAACATTACTCTTATGTTCCTTCTCAGTATGTGTCTGCTCAAACGGTTTTGGTTGATGAAAAACATCCTTATGTTCAAATGTCTTGAATTTATCCTTATTACCGAGACCTATAGCATCAAGAAATGTTTTATGTTGCTGCTCCGGCTCTCTTAATTGCTTAGCTTGATAAGAGGTAAGATGTTCAACACCCTCACTGTTTTTACCGTTTCTTTGTATTACGCCCTGCTCCAATTTCTTTTTGTTGTCTGTGTATACGCTTAACTCGTATTTGCCCCTAGAAACACCTACATACATGGAAGGTTGTGTTACCAAATTCCGTCTCCAAGATTCTGCCATCATCATATTTTTATTACTCGTCGCGCCTTGTGCATTAAATGCAGTTTGTGAATAATTATGTTGGAAATGTTTACTTTCTTCTTTTTCTAAATTTAAGTTTCGCTCACCTCGTTTCCCAAAATCAACAACCATATCTTTTCCCTTTAGATATTTAATTGTTCCTTCATATCCGTTTAGGATTTTGTTTTTTGTATCTTTGTTTTTCCAAACAATTTTTTCCCCTACGGCTATTTTTATGGGTTTTTCTTTATACGCGGTTAAATCTGATTCTTTTAACTTATATTTTGAAGGGTTAAATTCGAATGATCGCTTTAGTGCTCCTGTTTCGTCACGAATTTCCATATGCATGGTTTCGCCTTTAATACTCCCAATTTTGAAATATTCCCCCCTTAAAAGAGGTAATCCCTCAAACTTCTTATTGAACTTAACAACCATACCTTCAGAATAAAATTGAGCATGTGATTTTTGAGGGCCATCAACTTTCGCAGGTATTAATGAATGTATTTCTTTATCGCTACCTTTAATTATTCCTCTATCTCGCATTCTTTCTCTTAATATAAGATCGAGTGTTGTAGCGCCGTTTTTGTTAGGTATAACAGCTAACGGTAATTTACCGGTTTTATCAAAGTGATTCATATATTCGTCTGCAAATGCCAAAAACCTTGAGTGTTCATTTGGTATTTCATGTGTAAACTTTTCCAACTTTGAAAACGCATCTTTGATCTCACCACGAGTAAAAGCCTGAACAGCACCTAAATAATCTTTGTCCTGCTGTCTAATGATGTCATTATTGGTTGTGTAGGACATCCCCCCTTTCATCATGGTTGAAAACATACGACCAGCTTCTATCGACCCTAGTTGTCTTCCGTCACCTACAAACAACACCCTTACTTTTTTATTTTGATTGGCAATTCTAACGAGTGATTCCGTATCTTTGGCATTCAATAACGTTGACTCATCAACAATCCATAGCTGTTTGCCACTAAGTTTTATATCATTATTTTCAGCCTGAATAAGGAAAGATTTAACTGTTTGAGCATTTACTTCTAGCTCATTGCCGAGGGTTTCCGCTTGACGTCCATTTGGAGCCATCCCTCTGACCTTGTAACCCTCAGATGATGCTATTTCACTGATAGGTTTAGTTAGATATGTTTTACCCGTCCCAGCGTAACCTTGAAGCCCCATAAATTTGTCATGTGTTCGGACAATATCCCCAAAACTTTTTGATTGGCTTTCAGTAAAAGACATTGCATCTTCAATATGTGATATTTTTTTCTCATCAGCAAAAGGACTAAATTTATTTTTTCCTCTCTCGATATTATCCAAAATATTTAGTTCACGATTTACAGCTTCCTTAGTCGTAAACATTTCTTCTTGAGATACCGATGGTATTAAATGTTTTTCCTCAATCAATATACTTTTAGCGATCAAAATATCTTTAATAGAGAAGTTACCTTTTGAATAGCTTAATGCCCTCTCTAATAGCTCCGTATTTGAAAAAGCTTGCTCATGGTGAGCCAATATATCCCTTGCTAGCATTAATTGATTATAGGCAACCTTAACCGCCTCATCGTTTGAAGGCTTTGATGTATAACTTTCTGGTTCCGAAGTAGTGCTTTTATCAGTAGGTTGGGTATTTAGATCAACATCTTTATCTATTTCTAACGTCTTACGGTTTTTGGAAGTATCAGCAACTATTTTTTCAAAATCTACCCCTTGCTCTTTGGCAACACGCTCCCAGTTCTCAACTATTTCCTTGGTTGGAGTATCCTTTTTTGGAGCTCTGGTTTTCATTGCTGCTTCAGCCATTTCCTCCGCTGTTTCTAAGCCATGTTCTTTTGCGTAATTTTCAATTGATATTCTACGCTGTGAATTTGCTCTTATAATTTCAGGAGAAATTTCATTGAGTTCAAACGTACCCTTTTCGGAATCCCAATTTGGTGTATACCCAAGCTCTTTCGACAACTCAGCAAGCTTACTTTTATAAACCAGACCGGCTAACATTTTATTATTATATATTGGCCTTGAATAAACAGATCTCCACTGCTCTTCATTTGTCGCAGCTGCATTCATCACAACATTGTGTGTATGTAAGTGAGGCTCCTGTTCTCGATTTGTACTATGAGTGAATTGGCCCATTAAAGCATTAGGAACTTCGACAAACGCATGCCCTTCATCTGTCATTGTTTGAGAAACAAGAACATGCTGTTCGATATAATCCATAGCCTCTTTAACAGCAATATGATGTGCTTCTAATAAGGATTTATCCCCTCCAAGTAACACCAAAAGTGATACTGATTTTGGCGCACCAAGAGTTAGATCCCACCCTGGCTTGTGAACAAATTCACCACCAAGCATTCTCCCTAAATTTTCTCCGTTTGGAAGATTACCCTCTAGTAATTTTGAAAACATTTTCATGTCTACTTCACCAGACAAACCGAGCAATTCAGCTCCCTTACCATACCAATTACTTTTTATATCAACATTGGGCTCTTCTTTTGAATAGTAGTCTGCTTTTGTGTAATATTTTGCAGCTCCCTTTGCACTAGTTATATTACCAATTGACATCATGCTATCTATCTCCACCCATATCAAAATCTAGCGGTTCATTTGTAAACCGCTGTAAATCTTCTTGTGCTTGAGCATCGGCCTTATTGGAGTCAAAAGTCGAGTCAACTGGGATATCAAAAGAACCTAGTGGATCTACGTGTTTATCATTTTCTTTTTTAGATTGACTCAGATCTTTTTCTGGTTGATTGAACCTATCATCACTTTCATCAAATTCTTCATTCGGTTCTATATTTTTAGGGTTAGTTACGATTTCATCTAAGCGATAAAGTTTAGCTGTATCTTCTATAAATCCAGGTGCAACATCTTTCCTAGTAATGTAATCCAATTTAAATTTAACAATAGGAATACTTTTACCGAAACGAATATAACCAGTAAGGTCAGGCAGTCCTTGTATTTCTGAAGGAAGAACTAACTCTCGAAGATGTCTTTGTTGGCCATGTTGCTGACCGTCCCTTACATCTGAAGCACCATAAGAAAGGTTACTTGTTGATTCATACATATCAGCTTTGCCAATTTGTTTAGAGGCATATGAAGCTGAACCTTCATTATTTTGTCTAAAAAATATATGTGTTGAACAACTATCCATCAGCGCATCAAGACCATTAACACCGTAAATTTCTACCGCTTGTTTGGCTCCCTGAAAGCCAATAACAGCACAGCCACCGTACTTTCTTAGTTCGGCTAATGTTGATGCCAAAGTCTCAACCTTATCTAAAGTGTGGAGTTCATCAAACCACAACCAAATTCGATTTTGCAAATCTGGTTTAAGAGATAATATTGATGATGATGCAATTTCCAACCAACTAGTAATTAGTGGTCTTAGTGAAGCTTCCTGATCTTTATTAGAAGTTATAAAAATCCACCCGTCGTGATCCTCACAATGTATCCAGTCCCTTATAGAAAAACCCTGAGATATATGGTCTTCAAAAAGTAAAAAGGCTTGTAGCTTTGTTACAATCACACTACGCAAACTGTTCGTTTGTTTTATCGTATCTTTGTCGATTAATGTTTGTGCTAATGTATTGGCACACAAACTTACTAATTCATCGACTGAACAGGTTAATACCTTTTTAGCGATCCGGTGAATAGATGGCATTTTATTTTTTGATTCTTGCATAGCTAATGAAACAAAAACCAGTCTAGGCGCTTCATACCAAAAGGGGTCACCAGATTGCTTTGAAAATAGTATGTTTGCAACACGATCAAAGTCATGCTTGTGATGGCACTCATTAAACAAACTCCACGGCGCACAGCGAGTATCTAATGGATTAAGAATTATATCCCCTTCCCTGTAAAATTTTTCTACAAGCGTTCCGCTACGGTCGTTTATTATAGCCCTTTGTTTAAGACGTCTAGCTCCGTCACAAAAACGAGTGTACAACTGCGTTTTACCAGAACCAGGAGAGCCAAAAACAGCGAACCCTTGAGGCTCGAAATCCAAAGGTATTTTTACGCCTCCAATATCTACTGCACCTGGCTTAAATTTCTTGTCACTTTTTTGTAATTTTTTTAAGTAAGATGCCATTTCTTTCACATCAACTAATTCACCACCACGGATAAGTTCATTTTCAATTTGGCTTTTGCCTTTATTGGAAAAAAGCCTAATGACAATAAAAATGAGAAATATAAAAAAGGCGCCACCTACAATACTCGAAAGGACAAGATTACTAACAAATGCGTCAGCCCAATAATTAACACCTTGATCAACATAAATTGTATATGCCTTAACCTCAAAGCCATTACCAAAATCCTCAAAGTAATAAAGAGATTTGTTAGGCTTTTCAAGAAACGAAACCAAGTACCAAGACTGAACCCAATTCAACCATGCAAAGAATTCAACTTTACTGGACTTAAAAAACATTGTTGCCATAAAAACAGAGATGAAAAAAAAGCTACCTGCGCCAAAAATCCACCAAAAAACTTGTTTGAACATGGCAATATAATGTTTAATTATTTGCCCGCCTCTAATAGCGTCCATTACGCCGTTACTGTTTGCATTACTCATTAGTATTTCCTTTAGCTTTTTTAGCTGACATATGCTGTACAAAGTCATTCTCGGCAGACTCAAGCCACCGAGTACCATGTTGCCCATCCATTTCTGAAATCATTTTCCTCAAGTATGCAAATGTTCTTATGAGAATACTTTCATTCCTTTGAGTGTTTTCACTCAAAGCTTTAATAATGACTGGAAGATTTGTCGAGCTTTCTAGTATTTGGTGGAATAACTCATTCGTTTCATTAACGTCTGCAATGTGCATCTGAGTACCTGCCATGCGTATTGCTAGGTTAATAGCTTCTGATTCCGTTTTTATACCGTTCCTTCGCTTAATGACAGCGAGTACCTTTTTGGAATCAGAGTCAATTCTGACCTTGTTTCTAGTATCTATTCTAGCCATGCACCTTTTTACCTTTTGTCCCACTTAAGGAGGTTATTATAAAACAAATTAATACAAAAGTGTAGTTTAACATACACACATTATTGAGGCGTTTTTTAAAGGTTTTGTCCCGCCCTTGATCTATACGCAGTATAGGTTGGCAATAAAAGGATGAACATCCATCAGGTGTGAACCTAAATATAATTCAATTCAGAGATTGATTAATGGTATAAACAACATTACCTTTTCAGTAATTTATAGCCATTGATAGGCATCGTAAGAAACGTGAATTAAGGTAAATAGTAATGGTTTTATTATTACTATTTTGTGTATATCTGCCTGAAAAATACATCAAGTATATTCAGGAAAATCACTTACTTTATTTGTTTATATATTGCATTGCTGTGTTTGTTTACATACACTTTCCCAGACAGTAAAATTTTTAAGTAAATAAATTAAGAGGTATGTATGGCTATTTTTGATAAGAAGATTAAGAAAACATGGGCGTTGAAAGTTTCAGGAACTGAAGAGGCAAAACAGAGGTATGAAAATATAGTTCAAGGGTTAAAAAAGGTTGATGCTGACTTGTCATTTAAAGTTGAAAGTTTGCTCGAAGAGCAACTTGAACAGATTATAATTAAGGGAGAAAAGGAGCTTGATAAATTAATAAAATCATCAAAAGATATAGAAAAAGTTACTGCTTAACATTAAAAATATTAAGTAATATCTGGAGTTAATTTCGTTTTATATTTTTAGAATCATACAATAATAATTTAGTGAAAGAGGCTTTTTTATTTTTTTGTAGTTGGCAGTAAAATAAGAAAGGTTATCGAAGATAACGGGCGTTTTATCTATATTTTTTATGAATTAGAATGTAAAAATAAGCGACTAAACAATAAATATATGTCTCTATATTTAGTCGCTTTTTTCTAAAATCTATATTAAATATCTCCTAGTGAAAACAATTTACTTCTATTCATATTAGAGTAAACAACAGTATCTCTTGTTATATTATGCACTCCAACTAACGAAAGCAGCGCCACTTTCATTGAATGATTTAATACGGTTTCACATTCAGAATATAAATATAGTGAAGGTTTTTCATTTGGGATAAAAGTATACAAACCACTATAAATAGTTTTACTTGTACTTTCACCAGTCACAAGATTTTTGTGGTTTGGTTGTAAAATCCCCTCTCTGCCTCCTTCTTTTATATTAATTTCTTCATTGTCTGATAGCCATATTTTTCCATTCAGGCTTATATTAAAACCAGTGGTATAATTTCCCCAATGACCATTTTTTTTTGGTGAATAATTAACAAGCGATTTAACCCATGTTTGTCGCTGAATTAAACTAATACGACTTTCAATATGTTCTAAAGAAGTCTTTAAAAAGTGTAACTTAACAGGGTTATTCTTTTGGCGCCTAATCGCATTAATAGCACTATATCGACACAACAATAAACCTGATAATGTATTATTATTTATTGATGTTTCTAATAGAGAACCTTTGTAAGATTCAAATATTTTTTCAGCTAATTTCATATTAAAATTCCATTTTTATTAAAATGTGTAGGGATTAAAAATCACAAGCAAACCTAAAAAAAAGCAAAATATGGCAATGATATAGTTTTCGATACTGTCATTTTTAAGCATTTCTTTTTGATGGTCTTTCCACGATTTATTTATTTTTTTCATGAAAGTAAATGGTGCTCTATTAAAAATAGAGCACGCTCCTGTTAAGATTTAGGGATTATTCCGAAGTGAATTAGAACGGTTGTAATTAAAGATAAACCTGTAATGGTTGTTGTTAACTTCATTACTTGTCTAGTAAATTTTTTATGTCTGATCTGCTCTTTGATTAGCTCCAACTCCGCCTCTCTTTTAACTAGATCAATTTTTAAAATTGAAATTTCTAATTTTAATTTTTCATTAACTAGCGAGTGATTTGTAGAGTTGATTTTTCGCATATTTTATTCCTCTCCCCACGTTAACTAAGTACAATAAAGGTCGGGGAATACCTCAAAAGACAATACAAATAATATCATTTTAAGGTTGTTTTAACAACTTTTAAATGTTTTTAATCCTTTGTTTTTTAGCACTTTTTGCGATCAATAACGCCTATTTATAATTAAAGATCATAAGTGATTTTTGTGGTTTGAAAGTTGATGCTTTTGTTTGGGAGTCGCGTGTGGGACGTTCCCACGGTCTTAGTCTTTTGACTTTAAGCCGATGGCCACCTCTTACCGCTATGTCGCTATTAAACACAGTATCTATAAAATTTGATGCTTCCGCTCGGTCGTGAGATTGCAATAGAGCATGTTCATGGTTAATGCAAAAGAAGGTGTCTGGCCGAAGGCCACTTTTGCATTAACCAGGGTTATGATCGCATTCTCACAATAGACCGCGCGGTAGTAGCAAATAGATACTGTGTTTAATAGAAAGTGACATAGAATTGGGATATCGGCGTTTGTTGCTTTTGCGTTAATGACAGTCACCCGAAGGGAGAAAACAGACCGTCTTTTTGGTCTGGTTGATTGCGAAGCATGACAGAATGGCCGTAGGTAACGCCCTTACTAATAAGTTGTCATTTAAACGATAAGCACTAATTTTTTAAAAATATATAACTGTATATTTTCTTAAGATAAGCGTTGTTTATTTATCTGTTCTATTACGTTCTGTATTACTTTATCTCTTCCATGTTTAAAGCTAATAAGATGAAATCCACTTTTTAAAACCTCGAATGTAAATTCTTTCTCGGGCAGTTTTGAAAGATAATTTACAATCCCTTTCATATCATTTCTAGATAATAATGTATTAAGAAAAGGTTTTTCATTTTCATTAGTGCAATTTGAAAATAGTACATACTGAGTCATTATATTTACCAACAATATTATAAATAAGTGAAATTATATGATTGTTAACGTTAGTTTAACTCCATATAAATAATGTTAATTAGTGAATTGTTTCACAGTTAATTTCTGCTTTATATTTAGCAATAACAAAATCTAACTGAGCATCATCATCGATAGGACTAACCTGACTTTCACTAAATAAACAGCACATTGGATAAAAAGCATAAGACGATTTATCGTTTAAGTTTTCTTTAACTCGGCGTTTCTTTCCCCAAATTCTAACTGATTTTGAATTTCGTTTAACTTGAAAACCTAGCTTTTTCCATTCATCAAAGCGCATTAGAACTTTTGCACCGGTTCTTTCGTGATGTAGTGCTTTTAATATCAGATTGATACTTGTTATCTCTCCGGTTGAAAGTAACAATTTGTTTTGTGCAACTTTAGCTTCACGGCTTTGCTGAATTAATTCACGCCTCGCTAATTTACTTGAATTTTGTTTATACATGTCATTAATCTCCCAACGTTGATGGCCAGGGATGGCCGTTTCAAATTATAAGTTGTTTTCTAAAATTTCTTGTTTGATATTTTCTGGTACCTTGATTTTTTCTACATCTTCAAAGAGTTTAATTAACGATTCGTTAATAGGGCCGATATTTATTTTTCTACTGGTATAAGCGTTAACCCATGAGTAAAAGCGCTGTGTAACCGCCGTTGTTGTTTCCATTTTTATGTCCCTTATTTATTTAATTTTTGGTTTAATAACATACAAGCATCTTTTAAGGTTAATTCACCGGTTCTATACGATTTAACAATAGGGTTAAATAACTCACCAGGTACAAAGGTAAAATTAAGATTAACGTTGTAATAACTAAAATAGGCTTGTGTAAAGTTGTCAATTGATTCAGTAATTTTCATTTATTTGTTCCAACCTGTTATTGTAAATAATTAAAAACGCCTTCGACATCTGTAGAAAAACGACCGTTAAAATAATTATTATTGTTGTGGATCTGGGTTTTAAGTTCTTCAATTCCATCGTATACATGTACATCATTTGCATCATTTCCCTTGCTTGGTCTAGGAACAAAAACAAATCCACCATGTTTTTTTACCGCTAGTGAACATTGATAAATACCTGTGTTTCCACAATGTAATGTTGCGTTATCATTATCAGCGACATGAACCCGCTTAACATTAGGCAAAGTCTTTGCTATTTCATGGCTAACTGGTTCAATATTATTAGCCATTAGACAAATTAATACGGTTCGTCCAGTTGCTTTATACATTGATAAACCGGTAGATAAACCTTCACAAATGTAAACCATTTCTGTCTTTGTCGATAAAGGACCAAGTACCAGGAATGAGCCCGTAGGATCAAACCCTACAGTTTGTTTTTTATTTGATTCCCATGCTTCTGGTTTACGATGATAAATGCGTTGTAATCCACCAACTTCACCATGAATATTCATCAATTCAAAGCAAGTAAAATATCCATTATCATCTTTGCCAACGCGAATATTGAAATTTTTAGCGGCATCTTCAACTTTCTTATATTGTAGGTAGGTACTAAACGCTTTAGGTGAATTTAGCGGTAACATATTAGAGAATAATTTAGGCTCTTTAGCTTTTTGGTCATCTACCCAGCGTTGATATCTTGCGGCTTTTTCTGTTTGTATTTTTTCTTGTTTCTGGAGCTCATCGCTAGATATTTTTTTTGAAGGTGTGGGAATTATTCGAGATGTTTTATATTTATCATATGCATCAAACAACAGACCTAATGCATTAAATTTAGCAGCTGGACAACCATAAGAGTTTTGCATACAGGCAAATATTATAATTGGATATTCAAAGGTAGCCCCATCTTTTTCAAATTTTTTACTAATGCCTGAAACATAAGTTCTTCTATTATCTGAAGGCTCTAGCGTAATAATATTTTTACTATTATCTTTTTCACCATCGTATTTTAGATTGTTTTTTGTCTCTGCCCAGTTAACGCGGCAGTCTTTGGCCATTTTACTAATTTCAGAGTCAAAATGTTGAGCTACTGAAGCGTAATTTTCGCCCACATATTTGTTAACAAATTCAACAAATCTTAGTAATTTATGCTTTCTCACGGTCACCTCCATGTGTATGTTATTAATATACACTAAAAATAAATAAAAAATCTATGACGCTTTCAATCCAAACATAATGTAATCGCTTTTAAGATCTAACCAGCGAACATTATTTTGTTCTGCAGTCTGCTTTTGTTTTGCAATGAGTGTTTCATCAAGAAGAGGGATTATATTTTTTGCATGTATAACAACCGCATAACCTTTGGCTGTTTCGGTTACATGTATTTCATTATTGAGGCGCACATTGTTTTCGTCCCAATATTGGCGCATTGCAATACATTGATTAGTGTGTTCTGTAGATAAAGGGGTATTAACTGCATCCATAATAAAAACTAAATTATTCATTATAATCATCCTCCCCACGTTTAAAAAATGTCCTGTTAAGGTCGGGGAATACCTCAAAAGACAATACAAATATTATCATTTTAAAGTTGTTTTAACAACCTCTAAGTGGTTTTTATTAACGATTTATTAGCACTTTTTGCGATCAATAATATCTGTTTATAACTAATGAGAATGAGCGTTTATATCGATTTTATTTATAGATTCAGGGGTAGGTTAAGTAAAAAAAAGAGTAACAATAATATTACTCTTTGAACCTGGACAGCAAAAAAAACTATTTGATGATCCTAATTATTTTAGTTCTTACTTTGCAGTTTAAAAAAGTATCTTCATCTAAAACATCAATGATTTCATGTTCAATTTTTTTATACGTAACCGGCACCAGACAAACCGCAATACCCCCATTTTTTAAGCATTGATAAACATGATCCACATGATTAATTATTTTTTTAAAGGGAGGATTACAAATAATTCTATCAAAAGATTCACTTACTTCTAAAAAATCGCCTTGTTCAATAGATAAATCAGAAAACCTATTTTTAACAAAATCACACAAAGAAAAATTTAATTCAAATGCTTTGATTAACTCAAGATCAATGTTCTCACGCATTAGTGCCGCTATTAATTGGCCAGTTCCAGCATGTGGCTCGCATAGTGTCATACCTGCTTCATAATCTAAGCATTCAACCATATAATCAGCAACCTGATCGGGCGTTGTGTGGCATTCTGTAGAGCTATCCACCGCTATCAATTTCGGCTTTGATAAATCTATAGTGCTTTCAAGTAAGGGATTTTTGATATTAAAATCAAACTCTTTACATAAAAGCGGCTTTTTAGGCCGCGTATAAACTGATAAATTCATAAACTTATGCTTCTTCTAACATAGGTAATTGCATAGATTCGGGTACATTATGAACTTTGCTATCTGTGATAAAAACAGCGTATTCGTTTGTGTCCCAATAGCCACTACATTCGGGCTTATTGATTAAAACGGTTCTAAATCTAAACGTACCGCAATTACTTTTTCTAACTCTTTTACGTTCAGTGTGCATTTTACTTAGTTCTGCTTTGGTCATTTCCATTTGTTCAAAACTTTTCGGCTTATTATCATACATACTAGGAGTAAAAAATTTTTGAGCACTTTTGAAATTTAAAATAGGATTACTGGCCGTTTTCTTTGCTGGTACTTCATAACCTAATGATTGTATTAGTTGGCGCCATTCGTTTTGATCAAGTTCTAAAACTTCACTGCTCGCAATATGCAAAGGCAAACAAACGCTTGATTCTGCTATGAATCCGTAATCAGATTTAACTACTTTTGGTTTATCCGCTCCGTGAGTTCTTAAAAATGTTTGTAAGATAACAGGCGTTAATTCACCATCATAAAGCGGGACTAAGGCTAATTGATCTTGCTCATATGCCAATCTATTTAAAATATGATTAATAACACGCGCTCGACCTTTTGAATTAATTGTTTTTGAAGTCATTTCAATCATTTGGCTAATTGCATCAGATACAGATATTTCACCAGAATCAACTTTTTTACTGTATTCATATCTGAAAATATAACCAGCAAGCGCTTTTGTCATACGTTCTTGCTTGTCTAAATCCGTTTCATTTTGTAATTTCACCGCTAAATTATAACGATGAGCTGCATCATTAATTATTTTTTGTGAATCTCTCAAGCTTTTAGATAGCGTTTTGATTCGATTGAAAATAGTACGAGGTGCATTTTTATGGTTGGCATTAGCTACAACGCCCTGTGAGCGCCAAACCCAATAACCAACAGCAGCCCCTGTTTCTTTAGCTTTTTCAATTGCGCGATCAATTTGATTTGCTGTTTTTTCTGCTTTGCGTTGGCTGTGATGGCCTAATAAAATTGGTTGATTATTATTGATTCGATTTTGCAGGTCATTAGCAGCACGTTGATAACCTATACACTGATCAGCTCTTTTTTCAGCAAGTATTAATAAACGCTGTGCCTTTGCCTCTGCTCTTTCCACCATTGTCATTTCTTCAGGCAAAATATCACCGGCTAATGCAAGACAAAAATCTTCATTGGCAACAGTCCAAAATGCAAAAAACAGCTCTTGTTTTGGTGCCCATTTCCAGCCTTCAGATTTCATTAATTGCCAATCTTCTGCATCAATTCTGACATCAGCATAAAGACGCAATTTATTATCTTCCGGTGAATAAGTGCAATTAAAGTCATCAGTGTTGTATTTAGAAATATCAAAAGTCATGTTAAAAAGTCCCTCCCCACGTTAAAAAAATGTCCTGTTAAGGTCGGGGAATACCTCAAAAGACAATACAAATAATATCATCTTAAGGTTGTTTTAACAACTATAAAGGCATTTATTATCACTTTTTTTTAGCACGAATTGCGATCAAAAATGTCTGCTTATAATGAAAGATCATAAGTGCTTTTTGTGGTTTGAAAGTTGATGCTTTTGTTTGGGAGTCGCGTGTGGGACGTTCCCACGGTCTTAGTCTTTTGACTTTAAGCCGATGGCCACCTCTTACCGCTATGTCGCTATTAAACACAGTATCTATGAAATTTGATGCTTCCGCTCGGTCGTGAGATTGCAATAGAGCATGTTCATGGTTAATGCAAAAGAAGATCTCTGGCCGAAGGACACTTTTGCATTAATCAGGGTTATGATCGCATTCTCACAATAGACCGCGCGGTAGTAGCAAATAGATACTGTGTTTAATAGGAAGTGACATAGAATTGGGATATCGGCGTTTTTGCTTTTGCGTTAATGGCAGTCACCCGAAGGGAGAAAACAGACCGTCTTTTTGGTCTGGTTGATTGCGAAGCATGACAGAATGGCCGAAGGTAACGCCCATCATTAATCTTTAGGTTTATTTAAAAAAAGCCTTTAATAAAGAATATGCCTGAAACCAAAATGCAACCTCGAAAATATCATTAAAATCATAGACACGATCATATAAGTGCTCTACCCCTGCACTTTTTAACTATTCATCATTTAAAATATTAAAACAATTTAATCGATGGTGGGGTGCTACTTCAATAGATAAAAATATTTTAAAGAAAGAGGGGCGAAGCCCCTCAAAAAATATTTACGCTGATAATGCTCGACGTGTTGTTTGAAATTGTGTTGTGCTGCCGTATGTTTCACGTATCGAGTCCATGCTTGAACTTTTACGCGATGAACTTTTATATTCTGCGGGTCTGTAGTACCACATTTTTTTAGGGTTGGACCAAAAACACTTAAGGCCGTCTTTGCCTAATGCTTTTTTATGCTTCATTGTATCGCCACTTATCCAAATCCATGCCGAACAAATCTCAATTATTAAACCGTCTAAGGCTAACAATTTATTTAAAATTTCGTTTAGTTCTTCCGCATAATTACTTTGTGTGAAATCGCCTTTTGTCTCGACGTTTTCACCTAACACCTTTAAAGCTTCGTATGCCGCATAAATAGTGATCATCATTTGAGCCCCTGCCGGATTGCGATCAGGGTGAAATTTTAATGAAGCAGCTTTGAATGCTTTTTTAATTTCCGCCTGAGAGGACGGGCTTGTAAGTGATAATAAATTAAGTGCATCATTAGTATTCATTTTATTATCCCTCTAATTTAATTTGAGCTTTAGTAACCAAAATACGACAATTCACGCCAGTTTTAAGCCATAAAACCGCAGAATTGGAAAAACCTGCTTGTAAAAGACCAAAGCTACCTTTAAACGATCCACCGATAACTTCATACGTAGCACCAACTTTTAATTTTTTCGCTGAATTAAACATATGATAAATCCTTATGAATAGCCGTGAATTGATTTGTGTTGACGGTCAAAGCTGGTTTGTTCTCGTTTCGGCAATTCAGCATAATTATTAAAGTAATTGTCAAACGCTCTTACTTGTTTTTTATCATTGGCATGTTGTTCTTTATCAGTTTCAAAAGTACCGTCTAAATTTACTAATTCGTGATACTGACGATAATACTTATAAGTTGAACTTATTTTTCTTTGGTAAGTTTTGTTAATTGCTTTGATAGCCATGTTAAATAATCCCTCCCCACGTTGAAAAAAAGTCCTGTTAAGGTCGGGGAATACCTCAAAAGACAATACAAATAGTATCATTTTAGGGTTGTTTTAACAACCATAAAGACATTTATTATCACTTTTTTTTAGCTCTAATTGTGATCAATAATGTCTGCTTATAATGAAAGATCATAAGTATTTTTTATGGTTTGAAAGTTGATGCTTTTGTTTGGGAGTCGCGTGTGGGACGTTCCCACGGTCTTAGTCTTTTGACCTTGAGCCGATGGCCACCTCTTACCGCTATGTCGCTATTAAACACAGTATCTATAAAATTTGATGCTTCCGCTCGGTCGTGAGATTGCAATAGAGCATGTTCATGGTTAATGCAAAAGAAGATCTCTGGCCGAAGGACACTTTTGCATTAATCAGGGTTATGATCGCATTCTCACAATAGACCGCGCGGTAGTAGCAAATAGATACTTTGTTTAATAGAAAGTGACATAGAATTGGGATATCGGCTTGTAAAAAAGGGTTAAAAAAAGAGTGTCGGGCATTGGCGTATAACTTGACTGAAACACACGATTGTCTTTTTAATTGTGTTTTTCAGAGGTTTCAAGTTATATGAAAATGACTGATATGCCTTATTAAGGCCGTAATTATCAAAGCAATAAGCAATGGCGTATAGCTTGACCGAATCACACGATTGTTTCTTTAATGGTGTGGTGAGGAGTTTTTCAAGGTATATGACAATGCTTATTTTCATTTTCTGGCTTTATCATTTGCGTTAATGACAGTCACCCGAAGGGAGAAAACAGACCGTCTCTTTGGGCTGGTTGATTGCGTAGCATGACAGAATGGCCGTAGGCAACGCCCTTAATTATTTAGATTTTTTTGTAAAAATAAAACGGCACAGCCTATAAAAAAAATAATACCCTGCCGCAAGGAAATAAGCAGGGACAAATACCCCTACTTATAAAAAAGTTATCCATTTTCATCAATAAAGTGTTTAGCCTCTTGAGTAATCGTTAAGTTAATCTGCGTTGCTGCTTTATCTTTCCCTAACTGCAACGTACCTAGCCATATCTGAGTAGTTGGATAGTCAGAATCAGTATCTTTTAATGCTTCCTGAATATAACTATTAAATAAAGGAGATTCCTTGGCTATTTGTTTGATAAGAAAATCATTATCATCATAGTAATCAGGATTTTTTAAATTATGCGCCATAATAAGACCTTGTTAAGATGCCCTACGGTAAACGTAGGGCGTTAAATATTATGCAGCGTTAGCAAATACTAACTCGTTTACTTCTAAAATAGATGCAGGAATAGAAGCCCCCATGCGCTCTAAAATAACATGAGCGCCTAACTTGATGCCGTTGGCAGTTATATTCATCGTTCCATCAGTGTTAACCATTCTTTCACGCCATAGGTCAGCTGTTTTCTGTACGGTAATATCAGCAAGGCATTTTAAGTCGTAGAAGGTCGGCGTAGGACAATCACCTTTCATCTCTCTGACAAGATCATCAGCTTGATAATCATTGAATTCCTTTACCATGTGAACTGAGGCCAATGCTACCGCATGTAAATAAACAGCATGAGTACTTAGCAAATTCATTCGCATTTCACTAAGCATCAAAGCGTTACCATGATGAACAGCCCCTTTTAGATCACCTTGGCTATGTTCAATAAGTGCAGTTAACCAATTAACAACGAGGCTTTTATAATCGTTAAATTCATTATCATCGAGTAACTTAGCTTTTTTATCATTTAACCCCGTAACGGTTTCAATGGCTTTTTTAAGTGCTGAAATACTCCACACTTTAGAAGATTTGGCTCCAGGATTCGCTTTTTCAAACTCTACCGCCTTTTTAATACCGGCTTTTTCAATTGAGTCAATAACTAAGCGATTCATTTTGTTTGAGCGGTCGAATAATATATTAAGGGCTTTTGGCGGCTTGACCATTTTGTCGTTTATATCAGCGAACATTTGTTGTGAGCGCTCAAGCCCTTGGTCATAAAATAAAACCACTGAAATTGATTGGTCTTTAAATGAGTGATGGCAGCGTTCAAGTATAGTTTCAATGCTAGCTGCTCGATGTTGACCGTCATTTATCAAGAGTGTTGCACCGATAGGTATTTGCACCATACCTAAGTTTGAAAAGCCTTGTACGGGATCAAAGCGCATTGATTCACTTACGGAGGCAGTCAATGCAGGTAAAGTATAATCATATTTGCGCTCTTCCATATAATCAGCAATAGCACCCGATCGCTTTTCGTTTAATACTCGCTGTGCGCGTAATTCGACAGGAACTTCCTCTTGGTTAAACTTAAACAACTGAGGAACTTGAGCAAAAGGAACTTGAACAGTGTAATAAATGCTAGATCCCATTTTTCCAGCGATAGCGGGTAATGAAAAACAAGCTCCTGCAAAGTGCTCGTTAGCTTTTTCAAGCTCTGCTCTTGCTAGTGTTTCTTTCTCGGCTTGAGCTAATTCCTCGGCTTCAATTTTTATTTTTAAAGCCTTACCGGATTCAGAATAATTTTCTAACCAGTCTTCAAATTTAATATTATATATCGATAAATTATCCAGTAATGATGCCTGTTTTTTTAGTCCTTTAGTCGCAAGTTCACGGACTGTTTCGTCTGATTCAACATAGACTTTACGTAAATAGTCCACCATCAAATTATTGAGGTAAGCTGTCACTTTGATTTCATCAACAAAAGACCAAAGCCCTTTTATTGTATTGCCTTTTTTAAGTTCACTAGGCTCACAAAGTGAGGATAAATCATAATCACTTACCTCAATGTATGTTTCGTTGAATGTGGTGGACTTGGATAAAGCTGTTACATAGCTCTTATGTGCGCCTAAAATTTTATCGTCTTTGTTAAATCTTATGTATTGAATGGTCATGTTATTATCTCGATTAAAGCAGAATGAAAGTCCTATTACATTAATAGGACTTAATTAAAGGGTTTATGATTAGTGATTTTGCTTTGCTAAAGCCTTGATGCATTTTTTACATTCTGGCTCACCAAAAGCGTTCCATTCTTTCCCTCGGGCGGGAATATCTAGACCACACAATGTTTGGCCAAGACCTTCTTCATGCTTTAAACCTTGTTTACCTGAATTGTTTTTCCATCTAACTGTGCTCATAATTTTTCATCCTCCCCACGTTTAAAGAATGTCCTGTTAAGGTCGGGGAATACCTCAAAAGACAATACAAATAATATCACTTTAGGGTTGTTTTAACAACCAATCGAGCAAAATGTCAGGATTATATTTATACCTTTTTGCGATCAATAATTACTGCTTATAACTTAATTTATTACAGCTTTTCGTCAAAGAGTACAGGCGTGTATACGTGTATTCTAACGTCCTTACCTTCCACGCAATTGATAAAGTCTCTTGATTCAATGGTGGGAATAATTGAATGCTCTATACAGATCATAAGATCTTCAGCGTAACCTTTGTAGCATCTGCCTCTGGCTCTATAGTATTGCTGCTCTGGATTACCTGTAAATTGAACCAATCCTTGCCATAAGCAATTAGTATCAGGATGTATAAAGGAAAGTCCGACTGTAAAAAAACCTCTACTAGAAATAAGCGACCATACATCGGATTCATTGAGATTATGTAGTGGACAAGAATCATTAAAATTTATGTGTTTTTCATCAATTTGTAAGGGCAAATGTGTTTTTTCTCTAAGCGAATAAAAAAGAGAATTTCGCGTGTTTGGGCAAAGTTTGATTGAGTGCGGAGTTCTAACGCAAATACTGTAAATATTTTTTTTCATCATAACCTCGTTTGATGATAAAGCCCCTAAATCTAAAAGGGGCTACTTCTATTGCTATTTGGTAGTAAAAAATATCCTGGGCTACTATTTCCCAACAACGTTTTAGTAACCAAAACCGCCTTCATAAATACCAAGCTCGATATCTTTTGCAATATTCCAAACATCATCACGGTTGCTTAAGTACTTCATCCCATAGAGATAAATTAAATTAAAGGTTTCAGCGTCTTCAAGCATGATTTCGATTCGATAGCCTTCACAATTGCCATGAGTGACAAGAACCTTTAAATCACCTTTAGGGATCTCATTTTCTTTGATTTTTGAAGAGTGGCTTTCTGAAATATATTCACACGCGCCATATGCGCTACAGTCAAAATTTGGAACATGAATAGATTTTAAAAGCGTATTAAGCTGTTCACGTAAATCACCAAATTTACGTTGGCCTAGTGTCTCAATGAGTCCGGTCTCTTTTCCGTTTTCATCAAGTTTAAGTTGGCTAATATTTGTTCTTAGAACAGGCTTAGAAATTGAGTCAGTCATAAAATTTTCATCCTCCCCACGTTAAAAAAATGTCCTGTTAAGGTCGGGGAATACCTCAAAAGACAATACAAATAATATCATTTTAGGGTTGTTTTAACAACCATAAAGGCATTTATTATCACTTTTTTTTAGCACTAATTGCGATCAATAATGTCTGCTTATAATGAAAGATCATAAGTACTTTTTATGGTTTGAAAGTTGATGCTTTTGTTTGGGAGTCGCGTGTGGGACGTTCCCACGGTCTTAGTCTTTTGACCTTGAGCCGATGGCCACCTCTTACCGCTATGTCGCTATTAAACACAGTATCTATAAAATTTGATGCTTCCGCTCGGTCGTGAGATTGCAATAGAGCATGTTCATGGTTAATGCAAAAGAAGATCTCTGGCCGAAGGACACTTTTGCATTAATCAGGGTTATGATCGCATTCTCACAATAGACCGCGCGGTAGTAGCAAATAGATACTTTGTTTAATAGAAAGTGACATAGAATTGGGATATCGGCTTGTAAAAAAGGGTTAAAAAAAGAGTGTCGGGCATTGGCGTATAACTTGACTGAAACACACGATTGTCTTTTTAATTGTGTTTTTCAGAGGTTTCAAGTTATATGAAAATGACTGATATGCCTTATTAAGGCCGTAATTATTAAAGCAATAGGCAATGGCGTATAGCTTGACCGAATCACACGATTGTTTCTTTAATGGTGTGGTGAGGAGTTTTTCAAGGTATATGACAATGCTTATTTTCATTTTCGGGTTTTATCATTTGCGTTAATGACAGTCACCCGAAGGGAGAAAACAGACCGTCTCTTTGGGCTGGTTGATTGCGTAGCATGACAGAATGGCCGAAGGTAACGCCCTGCCCAAATGATAGGCAAGGGAGTGAATGATCTACACTCTTTTAAGTATTAGGCTTCAATAAGCTCGTCTAAACTCATGTTCATACAACCACCAAAGTATTCTTCTAACCTGGCAAGCTCTGGATATTTAAGTTTGTACTCGTTAAAAACTTGGTCACATTTTTGAACAGCCATATTGAATTCTAGAACGTTACCCATAGCGAATTCTCGCTGAGATTTTATTTTGGCTGCGTAAACGTCCGCGCATTTAACAAGTTCGGACTCATAAGTCTTGTTGTTACAAATATTTTGCACTTCTTCGCGCAGGTAATCCGGCAACTTGGAAAACAATATTTTTTCGCTTTCGTGCTCCATCTCTTTCCAATGTTTATAGAACTCAGGAGAAAACTTTTTGCATGGACTTGGAAGGTCCGTTGTCAAAGTTTCCTCCCCATCGTGATAAATGGCATAGCTTAGCATTTTGCCTAAATCGATATCATGCCCGTATTCGTGCTTGGAGATCAGCCCCAACAGGACACATAATATTGTAACTTCTGCACAATGCTCTAATACATTTTCGCTCTCGATTAGGCGCATTCTATTCCAACGAGGTAAAAGACGTTGACGGAACATTAACGCAAGAAAAGCGTATTGTTTGGTTTTGTCTGAAAACATGTTATTCCCTTTATCTTAAATTTTTGATTATAAGACCTCGCAAAAATGAAAGGACTTATATTTTTATTGATTAGTGTAAAAGAATGGGCGCCGATAAAAGCGCCCTACCCCAATGAGTTAAGCGGCTTTACTTGTAAGCATTAATATATTGTTAGCTGAAATTTTCATTTCATTGCTGATGTCCCAAATATTATCTTCTACATGCGATGTTGTATTAGATTCATTTGCGAATTCTTCTTTACTACGCACCCAACCGAGTAATCTAGAAACGGTTACATTTAAACGTAACATAGCTTTTTGCGAAAATTTGCAATGACGATTACCGTTTTGATAAAATTTTATTTGAACAAGTTCTATCACATCACCATCGGGTGTCGTTCCCATTAGCGATAATTTATCGCCTTTAGACATGTAATCGTAACCGGTGTTTGAATACAAATTACTATAACCTAACAGTTTAAATGCAACCAATAGATCATCACAAAAACCACGCGCACCGTCGCTTAGTCCATTTTTATATGACTCCGTATAAAAATTACTCCAATTGGTATGAATAAAACGATAATCTAATAAATACTTAGCCTTTTTACTTTCATCTTGATTATACCGCCAGTCATCACTATAGACGTGCTGATTTGACTTATAGTAGCGAGATATAGCGTCTGGGCTTGTTAAATCTTGATAAACATCTATCAGGCTTTGTTCTATTAATTCGTTTGCAATTTCAACGGCATAGTTAATGATATAAATAGCGTTGGTATAAGTAAAATCTAGTGCATTTGACGATAATTTTTGAAGTAAGTCTTTTTTGTGTTTACTCGTTAAACGGCTTGATAGTGCATCGAGCTTTTCAAAAAGTAGCGACCAATAAACATTGCGATAACCAAGTAACTTTTCTTTCGCTCCCTTGCGTAGCGCATCATAATCAACGCCAAGTTCTTGTAATAATTGGGCATCAATTTTACTGATTAATTTATATTGATCGAGTGTTTTTGCTAGGTCAATTTCATAGTTATCGAGTAATGCCCACAAGACGCCCTTAGATTCAACAAGCTCAAAACTTTGGCTACCTGCTGTTGCCATCGCCTTTCTAATACGCTCTCTTTCGGTATATTCATTAAATTTTTCGGTTGTTTCGCTGTATGTCTTTTTTAAACCTAATTCGTTTTCGATAAATAGGTTAAATGGGTCTGTGCTATCTCGACCTACTGTAGGTCGATAACGTCTTGAAAAATCTTTGATGTTATCTGGGTTTAGATCATCAAAAGAAAAACGTATCACATGTACTTTCGCTCTTGCTGCTCTATCTGCGGTTAAAAAGTCAGATTCTGCTAGAATTTCAGCGTATTTAACGCCGCGCATTTTCATCGCGTCTTTAATTGCTGGATCATTAACCCAACGTTCAGGGATAACGGCATACAACAAACCAAAATTTAAATGATTAATAAGTGTTGCGATCCAGTGGGAAAACTCACTATAAGGAGGGTTAACAAAGCCTATTTTACAGGTCTTAGAGATGAAATTGATTTGATTAAAATCTGTCCCAATCAGTGTAATACCTTTCTCTCTATATGTAGAGGTGTGAATGGGCGCTTTTTCAATGCCAAAAGTATCAATTCTGAATGATTCATCTTGCTCAAAAGAGGCTTTAATTGCTTGTAAAACGCGTCCGTCACCGCTGCCAATATCCAAAACTTTTATAGATTCGCTATAACGATCAGTAAAGTCAAAATGTTCTTTAATTTTTTTAATGTCGTTGGTAATTGTTTTGATCATAGATTCATCTGTAGGATAAAATTCATAATCTTGCCCTGATTCTTTTAATTCTTGAACTAACGAAAATGTGCTTTTATTCATAATTTTTCATCCTCCCCACGTTAAAAAAATGTCAAATTAGGTCGGGGAATACCTCAAAAGACAATACAAATAATATCATTTTAAGGTTGTTTTAACAACCATAAAGGCGTTTAATATCAGTTTTATTTAGCACTAATTGCGATCAAAAATGTCTGCTTATAATGAAAGATCATAAGTGATTTTGTGGTTTAAAAGTTGATGCTTTTGTTTGGGCGCGCGTGTGGGGCGTCCCCACGGTCTTAATCTTTTGACCTTGAGCCGATGGCCACCTCTTACCGCTATGTCGCTATTAAACACAGTATCTATAAAATTTGATGCTTCCGCTCGGTCGTGAGATTGCAATAGAGCATGTTCATGGTTAATGCAAAAGAAGATCTCTGGCCGAAGGACACTTTTGCATTAATCAGGGTTATGATCGCATTCTCACAATAGACCGCGCGGTAGTAGCAAATAGATACTGTGTTTAATAGGAAGTGACATAGAATTGGGATATCGGCGTTTGTTGGTTTTGCGTTAATGGCAGTCACCCGAAGGGAGAAAACAGACCGTCTTTTTGGTCTGGTTGATTGCGAAGCATGACAGAATGGCCGTAGGTAACGCCCATAAAATTCACTGTAAATTAATCTTTTTTTGAGAGTAAGATCTTTTTGAAAAGAAACACAGCGATCCTACCGTTTATCAATACCCCCAAAACAATACCGAACCAATGAAGATCAACACTACCAAAAAAAGTAATAAGTAACCTGTCAAAAAGTATACCGACCAAAAAAGTAGAGATAAGTAGAAAAAACAGATCTCTTTTATGGACAATATGAAGTGATTTCATTTCAACATTTTCATCATAAACTTCATGTTCAGGCTTAATTTTTTTCACTTTACATATCCTAATTTTACCAAACAACTTGTGTATAATAACATACACACTAAAAAATATAAGAAATATATTTTATAAAAAAACCTTAATTAATAAAGGTTTGATTTTTTCAGATTCTGAAAAATAATAATGATGCCCGTGCATCATCAATGGTTGCTTTTAGCATCTCTAAATAAGTGGCTATTTTTTTTGATAAATTGTTTTTGTTGAGCTTTGTCCATTAAACAAAAATTCTGACAAATCCCATCATTGGTTTTTCGGCAGATAGAGCAACCTAGTTGTGGAGTAGTAGTTGATTTATTCATTGTCTTTTCTCTTTGTTAAATGTAACTAAGCAAGATTCAAGAAAATAAGGATCACAAGGAGGAACGCGCAGCAATCCTTGTGATCCTTATTTTCTTGATATAAATTTTGCGGAATTTAACAAAAGAAGATGAATAAATCAGAGCAGCAAAAGTAGGTATATAAAGACAACAAGTAGATGCTTTGGCCTTAGTGTTAATTTATTTATGTCTAAGCTCATTTATCTTTATCGTCTTTAGCGGCTATAAATTGGCAACAAACCCACCACCCAAAGCAAGCAAACATAACAAACAAAAAAGCCGAGATAAGAGTAAAAAAGTATAAAAAGCTGTTGAATGTAATAGTCTCTGAATTAAGTAATATTTCCTTTATGGAAAAAAAGGTTGTAGATCCAAAAATCAAACAGCCCAGTACAGCGATAGTAATTAAAACAACTTTTATTATCATACCTTACTCATTTGTAGTTATTATTGATGAAATCTGAATAATAACAATTACGCTTTTGTGTATGTTATTATACACATAATCGTTGATAGGCAAACAGTTTATTCACCTCTACGCAACATGTTTTTAAAATACAAAAGCATCTCTTCATATATTAACTATAATCAAAAATCAATTTATATCAATGCGATACATATTTAGACATCTTGTGTAAAATGAAAGGCTTTTCTATTCATTCATATAGAGAACTAAATAAAAGGAGGTGCATAGGAAAAAAAACAAAATTGTTACATTAAACATACACACTTATTTAGTGTTTAATGGGCGCGGATTTATAAGTTTTTCTTTTTCGTAAGAAAAGAAAATCAATTTAAAATTTAACTTAAGGAAAAGTCTTATGAAAAAAATATTACTCACTTTTTTTCTAATTAGCATCAGTAGTTCAGCTTTAGCTACCAAATATTTTGTCGGTGTAGCGGTAACGAATATAACCCCAAAACAGGAAATGAGATCTGACGTTTGTATGGGGGGCTATGGCAATCCATTTGAAAAATGTGGATTAGAGGAAGTACATAATCGTTTAACTGCGCGGAGCTTGGCCATATCAGATAAAGATACAACGGTCGTTTTTACCTCTCTTGATGTTCCTGGTATTTCAAAAAGCATTTTGGCTCAAATAAAAGAAGAGGTTGAACTAAAAACAGACCTAAAGGCTGAAAATTTATTTATTTCAGCAACACATACACACGCTGGAACCGATTTGCTCGGTGTTTGGGGCGGAGCAAGCGAAGAGTATCGAGCGTTCGTTGTAAAACGAGTAGTACGTTCTATTAAACGGTCATTGAGACATCAAGAACCTGCAAAAATTTTCAGTGCTGTCACTCATGCCAGTGTTGAAAACCGTAGAGGTTGGGAAACCGTTGATGATAGTGTTAATATTTTACAGATCGTCAGCAAATACACCAAAGAAACGATAGCAACTCTAGTAAATATGTCAGCTCACCCTACCATTATTCCCCCTGAAAATATTGAATACTCGTCTGGTTATGTTCACTATCTGCGTAAAAAAATAGAACATGAAATTGGTGGAACAACAATTTTCATTAATGGGATTGTCGGAGATGCGCAAGCATCTACGCAAGGCCAACGTGATTTTGCAACCGCAAAAGAATATGGACGAACCGTAGGTGAGGCAGTTATAAGCGCGGTTCAATATAAAACAAAAGTTCGTGGAGATTTTGAAATAAAAACGGCTGAGTTTTCACACCCAGTAACAAACCCAATAATTTTAAGGGGAATTGCCGCAGGTTTAATTGATTTAGATTTAGACTCTCAAAATATGGTGACTACGCACGTATCATATTTTAATTTTGGTGATTCGGTTCAAGGAGTAACATTCCCCGGTGAAGCTTTATCAAGATTAGGTTTACCTATTAAGGAAAGTTTGACAGCAAACGCCACGTTCTTTTTTGGTTTAACGAATGATTCTTTGGGGTATTTCATACCCAGTGATGAATTTCTTCAAATTGAAGGGAGAACTACAGAAGAAACCGCGTCTGTTGATCCCTTTATTGGTGATAAAGCTAAAAATGTATTAATCGAGTTAATTCAACAATAGTAATGATATAAAAAGGGCTGTTCCTGTTAAGGTTCAGTCCTTTTTCCTAGTAAGGGACGTTAGGTACACTTTCCATCGATAACACCACCATGCAACCACTATATTCATTACAATAAGTAATATTATTACTATTTCATCATTTACAAAAACCGATACCAAATAACCGACACATAAAATTTTAATTAAGCCAGACCAAAACTTTAGCCTCTTCAACGGTGGCAGTTTCATTATATTATCCATACCAGCGTATCGATAAATATTACTAAAAAATCGCTCTCCTATTAAAAGAATACGCAATCTTTTAGCGTATTGTTTTTCAGTCACGCTGATTTAATCCTTTTATTGTATGTGCTTATTGTTTGTTTACTGAAGAAGTAATAGATATTAACCACCGACTAAAGGCGCTTATTCTAATTTCAGTCCGAATAAAGAGATCAAGCCTCTCTTCTTCTCTAAGATTTCTAACCATTGCTATTTGCATTAAAAAAACCATAACACAACCTGCAAATAGACCAACAATAATCCCCTCAATTAATTTACCTTGAGCGACATTAAACAAAAAAGTGAATATCCCTAAGCCAATAGGCAAAGCAACATAGCTTGATAGTATGATGGATTTAATCACGACAATAGCTAAGACCCATCGAGTGGGTTCAATATTATTTTTTGTCTTATGATCACTTGGTTTAAATTGCATTTAATATAGTAAGTAAGTCCTTAATGGCTTACTTTTATCAGGTTGTTAATTTAGAATTTATTTAAGCACACTCGTTTCATTAAGAAAGTCATTTGCATTAGTGGCAGACACCCGAAGGGAGAAAACAGACGTTTTTTTGTCTGGTTGATTGCGTAGCATGGCAAAACGGCGTGTAACGCAATGTCCTCATTTTTCAGATTCTGAAAATTCACTGTAATTGTTCTTTATAATAAAAAGCAGAATAAAAAAATGGCGCAGTTTTTAAGTGCGCCAAACGGTTGGGAGATAACCAAAACCCTTTTAATCAACTTCTTTAGTTACAATCTCATATTTACCTTTCGCGGCATGTTCGACTAAATCAAAGACAGATTGATTAATAACAGTACGAACAGCCTCTTCAACTTCCACATTACCGCCAAAACTAGCACCACCACCCGCAGCTGCACCCGAGCCAAAACCAAGAAAGCCGAGCGAATAATTATCGTTAGAGGCATCACTTTTATAGGTTTTAGTGTAAGCAACGCGAGAAGATTTTACATCAATTAAGCGCATGTCTAAGCCCATTTTTGCGGTAGTTTCTTTATTGGAAAGCAAGCCCCCTGCCCCACCTAAAAATGAGCCAAAACCAGTTTTATTTTCTTCATATTCAAAACTCGTAATAGCACCCGTTAAAACAAAATCACTCGTTTCAGGCGTAAATTTCAGACCAGAAAGTTCCATTTCCTTTTTGATTTCGTCCATAGCTTCTCTGTCTAACAGTGTAAAACACCCTGTTGATGCAATAGAGGACGCTAACATAGTGGTCATGCTGCCACCCAAGGTTGAAAAATCTTTAACGCTTTTATCTGACAAAGATAAAAGCACGGCAAGGTTGCCAGTCGCTTTTGGAGTATTTGCACAGGTAGCCGCTTTACACTTCATTTCAACAATACTGATTTTAGCTACTGGAGCAGGACAAGAAATTGTTTTAACGATATTAACCGTATCGCCTTTCTCGTTTACTTGACTAGATTGAACACCGTTAGTTTGCTCTCGAATTTCAGTTTTTGTATCGGTAGATACACACCCAGCTAAAGTCAAAGCCAAACAAAGGCCACTCCCTGTTAAAGTATTATTTATTTTCATCATACGTACCTTGTATTAAATTAATTAAGTGTGTAGTTTAACATACACAGCACTTTAACAGTGTATAAATTCGAGCACAAGCTTAATTTTAAAAAAAACACTGTAGCAGCGAGCAACAAGGTTTACAGCGGAAAGAAGTGTGTATCTCTATATTAATCATAATTTTTTGTTTTTAATGATTAATATAGAAAAAGATACACACTTCTTGACAACAATGTTCGCAGAACAAAAAAAGAGTCTTTTATGTTAGAAGTTTTTACCTCGTTTATGTTAGATAAAGCCCTGCCTTTTCTATGGCTGAATTGGCAGTACTGCTTAATTGGGCTAGTTTTATTTTTACTGTTAAGAACTACAACCTATAAGACAAGGCACAAATTTAATATTTGGGTAGCAAGCAAGCATTTAAAAAAGCTTAAACAGATTGATGCAGCACCGAAAAAGTTTGGGTTTTGTCGTAAAATTAACGCGTATATTTTTGAAGAAATGGTATTAACTTCGTTTAAAAAGTCGGGTTATAAAATTAGACGTTCTAAAAGTTATAGTCACGATGGTGGTATTGATGGGGAAATATTTTTAAATGGCTCTTGGGCATTTATTCAAACCAAGCGATATAAAAGCCACATTAAAAAAGTTCATGTCACTTCTTTCCGTCGATTATGTGAAGACAAAAAAGTAAAAGGCGTTTTTGTGCATTGCGGTCGTACTTCAAAAAATACGTGGGACGAATTAGGTAATACGGTACAAATGGTAAGTGGTAATCGACTTTTAAACTTATTAGTGGATCATAAATTTTAGTTTTTCAGATTCTGAAAATATTTGTGATAAAACTATAAGTCATTGACAATACTTGCGTGTATTACGCGTTATGTTCCGCATGTAATTCTTTTGCTGTGCCAGATAGTTGATACGCTTCAAATTCAACCTCTTCAAATTGCACTAACATACCGAGCTTCACAAGTGCTGCAACTGTACTTTTTTTATATCTGGAAGATACATCGATATTTTCATCATAAATATCAAAAACAATGTTTGCTGTGCCATCGGAAAACACCAGAATTCCACTGTTAGGGTATTCCGAATACATAACCATAGTATCTATAAGTCCTCGAAAACGTCTAGGTACATCAATGTAGGATGGTTCTAACAGCTGATCGTCTAACGTATCACTTTGTTCTTTTCCTAACTTGTATGCTCGCTCTAATGCTGCGGCAATACTTTGACCCAAATTGTATCTTTGTCCACACTTTTTATGCTCTCGCTCGTTCCATACTATATCTGCTGAAACCTCTGCAAAGTGAGATTTTACCCTTTCTTTTAATGTAGTCATATAACCTAACCTTACAAATAATTCCCATATGAATTATTTTTTAACCACCTGAATATACAGGCATATCGAATGATTGTACCAGATTATGATGTTTTAATTACTTAGGAAGGTATTTTGTTATTAACGAAATTAGTGGTTTTTCAGATTCTGAAATTAGTGGTTTTTCAGATTCTGAAATTAACATTTCAGAATCCCCTACCCTTTATTAATGTTTTGTAGTTTCCCCATGATATTCAAACGTTTTCCATATTTCAGGTGAAATACCTAAAGAATCAAAGCGCTCTTCTTTTATATCGCAATAGTGCATTCCCATATCAGTAGAGCCGTGACGTAGAAAACGCCATAGCACTCTAGCCATTATCATGGCGCATTGTTGATTTATTCCCCAATCTTGTCTCTGTACGCTCATTTCATGTGAACAACTTTTGGTTACATCATCTTTAACCGTTTTCATTGTTTCACCGTAAAGATTGAACCAGTTTGGTATTTTCATCGTATTGTTAGGTGTCGCTAAATGACCCACACAAACATTAAGTGTCGATTCATCGTTACCCCCATCTATCCAAACCGTATTACTTTCATCACATTGATGGCTTAAACCGATATTTAAACGTGACTTGATAGTGTCAGTACAAGTCATTAAGAAGTCAGTATTGTATTGTGAGCATTTTTGAAATTCTGTTGTTTCATATTTCCACTGTGTGCCATATCCCATATTTAAGCGTTCAATAAGGACTTGAGATTTTGACTTGTTCAAATCGAGCGGCCAAAAATTTTGGCGGCCTATATTCGTTTCTCTTACTTCACTTGGATCATAGGCGGTTACGAAAATTCCGCATGTATCACCTGATATATTGCGTAATAAGTAATTCATTTGCGCGAGCATTGGCAGTAGATAGCTGCCAGTACCTCCGCACCCGACTACTGTGACATTAACAAAGCGGTTTAACATACTGCTGTCTAGTAAAAATTTCATTTTCATATCCCTTAAAGTAAGTGGTCTAACTGACATAAGAATGTCATTTCAGCCGCTTTGAATTTTTGGTTTGTTTTTTCTCGGTTACGATAAAAAGCAACATGGGCTTTATCGTCTTTCATGTGATCTTGTACGTTATTTGCGTAATCATTTAAGTGGCTAAAGTTGCTGTCATAAATGCAATTTTCCATTGCTACAATGTTATTGCTTGATTTGTCTTTTGGCAGACTTGCTGACCCCAAACAGACTAAACCACGACTACCGATATTCATCAAAGGGGCTTGGTAAAGTCTTGTTTTAGCGGTTGGTCTTGCACCTGTTGCAAGTGCAAACACTGACATCGAGCCAGATTTTTTATTAACGATAAATAAAAGATTCGGCCACCAAAGGCGTAATGTTGCATTGCCACACTCTCGACCTGCAAACCACATTGTTCTATTTGATGCTTTGCTATGCCAAATGATTTTACTGTGATCATCAAGTAATACTCTATCACTCACAATTTCAGCTTTGACAGGGGCGTGATTACCTTTGTTTTGTTCTACATTTATGGTCGCTTGAATAACATCGATAGGCTCTACCACTGTGCCTGATTGCAAAACACCGTTATCTACATTGTGCTTGGTAACGACTGTTTGGTATTCAACACTATGAAAAACTAACGCAAACTGAGGTTTAAAAGAAAAGGTTGGAATATCATTTCCAGTTCCATCAAAAAAGCGCGGTTCGGTATTAAACATTTTCTTGATACTCCGTAAGTAGTTGAGTTAAACAATGTCCAAGTAACCACCCTAGTTGATGATTTCTTAGTGCAGCCATAAAGTTCGGATCGCCTATTGGCATAATGAGAATGGCATAATCACCCGTTTCCATTATGTGTTTTTCAGATTCTGAAAACTCTCTCCACATATAATCACTTTCAAGTGATTTAAAGGTAATAGCTTGATGGTAACTTAGATCATAAACCTCACCCTCAAACTCAAAATCGTAGGTTGATAAGTTTTTAAAGCTATGAGCTATTTGACATAACGTTAATAGTTTATTCACGAGCATAGATAACGGGCTGCTTTCATATTTTTTAGCAAGTCTTGTTACCCTTGCTAATAATTTTTTACTGCTCTTGAGTGGGTAATAATTATAAGTATTGAATTGATCTGAATTGATAAAGGCTAATTTTGTTACCGCTTCTTTTATCATGTGAGCAATATCGGGGTGATGTTCTTCTTCTTCAAAACAATATGCGTAGTAACTTTCTAGTGTTTCTACATATTCATCGAATTGCTCCGTTGGCATAACGTTTCTAAATTCATTGATATAGTCTTGATCTGATTGAGTAGAGTCTAGTGCTAATAATTTTTTTTGCTCTGTTTTGCTTAGTTCGCTAATGGTTTCAAAATCATCAGAATAATTAATAAAATGATCGGCAGGTGAGGTACTACACAATAAGCCAAAATAGCGCGCTACTGCGGCAACACATAATTGAACACAGTAGGGTAGGTTTCTATCATCATAGTTACAGATTGAAAGAGGTTCGCTAAACTCAAGTTTAAGGATATTATCGTCATAAAGCACATCAGCAACGTCTAATGTCTCTGTTTCATAACCAAGGGAATGAATTTTTTCATAAATATCTACGGCATTTTTTTTAATAAGATTAAGTTCATCAGCAATCGCATGATTTCTAATTTTTACGTTTACTTTATGAATTATTTTTCTTGCGCTGGTTTTGTCGTTAAAACCATCAATAATACTTTGAACGTCTTTTGCGGTTAACGCTCCGCTTTCGATGCCCTCGATAAGTACGTTTGAAATTTCTTTGTAGTGTAAGTCTACTGAATTAATATGAGGTAAGGGCGTATCTAAAAGGCGTTTAGCTTTGCCTTTTAATAATATTGGCTGACCTACCAAAAAGCTAGATAACGGGTCTACATAGGGCAGGGCAACGGAACAATGAGTTTGTGCGGCTCCAAAGGAGAAAGATTGTTCAACCGATCTAGTTTCAATTTGGTTTTGCACTGTTTCTGTCCTTTTTTTCGTTTGTTAAGTTCGTCATGGAATTGGTCTGATTGCGCCTTTGCTTTTGATGTCCATGCGGCTACATAAGCAAAGGCGTTTTCTTTATCTGTCACCCGTTAGTTTTAGCAGGGGTCAATTTAAGCTGATATACCAACTTTCCGTTTTCCATAACTCCATCTTCTTCATAAATTTTACTTTCACGAAATTGTGGATAATTACGGCTCAACACTCTAATTGAATCAGCCAATGAACCAGTAGGGCAGGGGTCTTCTAGTGTAGTGGCACCTAGTTTGAATATTCTATTTACTGATATTGTCATAACTTTTTTCATCCTCCCCACGTTTAAAAAATGTCCTGTTAAGGTCGGGGAATACCTCAAAAGACAATACAAATAATACCACTTAAAGGTTGTTAAAACAACCCTTAAGTGAGTGCTTTATTGATTTAAACCTGACTAAAAAAAGTCTGTATCAGCCACTTCTTCACCTATAGTGATCTCATTATTATCTACTTCGTCGCTTGGAGATTCATTTTTACTTTCTGCTTTTTTCGTTTTGCTTTTGACTGCTTGGTCTGTTTTAGCGCATACGCTATCAGCATTACTTGCAATCGCACCTCTGACAAATGATTCAGAGTATTGATTTAAATCGCTCAATATTTTATTTTCAATTTCAACCACATCACCCTCAATATTTAAAGGCTGTGATAGTGCGGCTTTTAAGTTTTGGTCTTCTGCTTTCCAGTCGGTAGATTCAGCACATAACGTGACTGATAAGCGACCATGCCCAGTAGGACGAACCATAAGCGTGATACCTGACAAGTTGGCTTTTGTGATCATTTGAGACATTAATGTAAACATGGTTTATTCCTATTTGGTTATTAGTTTAAGTAAAGATTTAGGGGCATAGCTTGACCAGTCATGGTTGGTTTTTAGTACGGTGTCTATAATTTCCGCTTTGCCTTTTTTGCATAATTTGTCGAATTGAGCATCACCGATAGTGATATTAAATTTGGCGCTTTTAAGTAGCGGTGGAAGTAGGTCGGCTGTGAATACAGAAAGGTTTTCTTTGCTAGGAATCCAATGGGCAGTTACGTGGTCGATACTTGCCGCATTATCTTCTTTCAAACAACTAATTAATGTAGACGTTAGTGTATGATTATTAGCATCTGTTTCACCTTTATTGAGTAAGTGAGATATTGCTTTTTTAGTAATATCCATTCTCTGCTCTTTGGTGAGTGGTAAACAAAAAATAAGTACGTCTGAAAAACGAGAAGACGTTAATTCTTTATTTTTATAACCTGATTGACTGACAACCGATGCCGTTAAAACACATTCATTAAAACGAGCATCATCAGCGTAAAAGGTAGCAGCAGCACCGCGCAGTATCGTTTTATAGTTTTCAATTGCCTTGTTTGGCAAAACGCCTTTTGCTTTTGCTACCGTGGTATTTTTCGCAATTTTCTTGGCGTTGTTTTTTTGTGTTTCTGTTGCATTTTCAGAACCTGAAATTTCTGCTTTTAATAGGGCTTTTACTTCATCGTCATAAGCGACTTTGCAATTAGTAAAACACACTTTGTTAATACATTGATCGGGAAGAACCGCCCCAAGTTTTTTATAGATATCATCATTTAAAACGGCAACTTTATCATCACATGAGCGACATATTGCCCATTGATTGTTTCCCAAGTTGTCGGCATTTACCCCGTTTCTATCGTCTTTATTACATTCTGATAGTAGTAATACATGACCATATTTTTCAGTAAGTTCTTCTTTTTTGGTTTGTAGGTGGTTTGTTGTTTTCGTTTTATAACAAACGCTATCGGTACATTCTGCTTTTGAATCACCGATTTCAAACAAACCAATCTGGTGAGCTGAATTAAATTCACAAGCATCACAAGGTTTAGTATCAAATACCGCCCTTGATAAAGGCAATTTAACCTTACCTGAGCGCTCTTTAAGCGTTGCAATTGTCCAACCCTCGGCAATGATAATGTTTAGGTTTTTATCTTGCTTAGTCTTTTGAAAGGGAGCCAATAGGATAGCGTGACCCTCACTGATTTTTTTATCTTTTACAGCCTGTAAAACCTTGTCGCTACACTTGTTTAATTCTAAAAGTTCACGGAGTTTTTTAACTGTCATATTAAGTTTACTGGCAACAGCGTCATAATCGGCTTTAAAGTGGGCAAGGTAGCTTTGTGCTGCCTTTGCTTTGGCGACAGTATCCAAGTCGCTCCTATCAAGGTTTTCAGATAAATGCAGTTCGAATGCGGTGGCATCATCAACATCAAAAAATTTGAATGGGATCAGCGTGTGTTTTGTTTTTATGGCGGCATCTCTGCGACCATGACCAAAGATAATTTCAAGCCTTTCTGGTGTTTTAGGGTTATATCTAACACCAATAGCAGTATGTACGCCCTTGTGTTGTTTTACTGATCCACACAATTCATCAAATGCGGCTTTACTTCGTTCACCTCGTTGATTATTGAAGCTAAAATCATCAAGGTGAGTTGCATCACAATAGCCCATAGTGCCATGTGATAAATTGTTGAAAACGTCTGGTTTTGTTATGCTTTGTTCCATCATAATTTAATCACCTCCCCACGTTAAAAAAATGTCAAATTAGGTCGGGGAATACCTCAAAAGACAATACAAATAATATCATTTTAAGGTTGTTTTAACAACCATAAAGACGTTTATTATCAGTTTTTTTTAGCACGAATTGCGATCAAAAATGTCTGCTTATAATGAAAGATCATAAGTGTTTTTGTGGTTTAAAATTTGATGCTTTTGTTAGGGCGCGCGTGTGGGGCGTCCCCACGGTCTTAGTCTTTTGACTTTCAGTTGATGAACACCACTTACCGCTATGTTGCTATTAAACACAGTATCTATAAAATTTGATGCTTCCGCTCGGTCGTGAGATTGCAATAGAGCATGTTCATGGTTAATGCAAAAGAAGATCTCTGGCCGAAGGACACTTTTGCATTAATCAGGGTTATGATCGCACTCTCACAATAGACCGCGCGAAAGCTATCTAATTGATACTGTGTTTGATAGAAGTGACGTAGAGCAGGGATAAAACGTTTATTCTTTTGCGTTAGTGGCAGTCACCCGAAGGGAGAAAACAGACGTCTTTTTGGTCTGGTTGATTGCGAAGCATGACAGAATGGCCGAAGGCAACGCCCCTATTTTCAGATTCTGAAAAAAAGTAACTTTGTTGAAAAATACAAGCCGTTTTAAATACTTTCATGCACTAAGGCATGAAAAGTTGACGCGCCAAATCGAACGACCAGAGCAGTAAAAGAAACATTCACCATCAGATCCTAATACCTCAAACCTTTTACTTGGAATGATTTTTTTATCTGTTTTTATTAATTGAACTTTTCGATCCTGTTCAAGTTGCTTTTGATGGCTGTTAAACGCGTAAAATGAGCTAGAGCCTAGCAAAACAAGGGCAACCCCTCCAGCAAGCGCATATCGATAATTAAATAGAGGCTTTGTATAAGAAACTAAGTCTTCAGGTTTCTCTTTATTAACTTCCTCACTTCGCTCTGACACAAGTAGAGACTCAAACATATCCTCTTCAGTAGTTTCGTTTGGCAAACGTTTACGCCAATATACTAAAGTCCCTTGGAATCCCCAATATCCTTTGACAGAGCAAGAAATACCAAACCTGCCATGCTTAGTTACACCAATAAACCGCCATTCGCCTTTCACTAATCGAGGCTTAGTAAATAGAACGACCCTGGTGCTACCCGCTCTATGCGCATTTAGTAATTGATCGCCAATATCCAGTGTTTCCCAATCGACAACAAGCGAACCCCTTCTATTTGTTGGGGTAGGTTCAATATAACTTTCATCTTTTTTATAGCAACAACGACAGTAACCTTTACGGTTTTCATGCCCTTTAAAGTAACAGCGGATTTTTGAGCCCATCTACAATTCATTTTAGGTATTTCACATGCTGTAATTTTTGCATATAGGAAAAAAAAATACAAAGGTAAGGTCCTACAATGTTCTAGGTATTCTTAATGAAATCAGCCTTTGAATAAAAAGTAGCTTGGCATTATTTCACTATGGCAGTAAATGCAGCGCTTAAACTTTTACTGGCCATGTATTTCATTATATTGAAATACAATGAAAATCAATTGCTTTTGTGTACCAAGTACACTAAGGTATTTTTACTAAAATCAACCTATATAGAGTCAAATGGATAAAGAAGAATATCAGCAAGCACGTAAAACGCTTGGCTATAGCGTTCCTTTGTGGATTGAGAAACTTGGTATCGAGATCGATACACACAAGTCATTTAATAGTGGTCGAAGAGAAGTAAGTTTGATGGTCGAAAATCATATAGTGACTTTACTCGAATTAAATAAACAGAAAAAAGAGACATAAAACACTTGAAAAGGTGTACGTAGTACACTACAATTATTTTTAAGTTAACTCACTGGCTTGGAAAAATGAACAGTAAAACACGAATGTATGTTGTAAATATCAATCGCGTTATTATTTTCTTTCTCATTGTCGCGAGTGTTCTTTACGACAATAATGTTTGTGCGATAGTTGCCGCTGCGTATTGGCTCTGGCTTCCAAACATAGCAAAATTTGAGTTTAGTTTATTAGCATTAAAACTTAGAAAAGTTGAAAATAAATAATTACTTGGATTAATTTGAACATGGCTAAATATTTGAATATTATGGTTAAAGAACTTCAAGCTTTAATTGAAACGGCTGAAACTTGTTATGCCGTTGGCAACGCATATCAACTGAGTATAAACAAATAAAGGATTTTGAAACCATGGAATTAACGCAAGAACAGAAAGAATTGATCGTTGTTGGTATGGAGCTAGTCACTGAAGAGTTTGGTCAAAATAATTCGAGTTCATTTTGTGAGTTTGAAGTTCAGCCGTCACAAATATATGACTATTGTGATGAAATATTTGGAGGAGATTCTTCAGATGTTAGAGGCAAATATAAAATTCAAAGTAAATCCCCTGTATTAAGAGAAACATTAACACTTAAGTTATTTAAACAGGTTGAAGAAGCAAAAAGGCTAATCAATGTTGTTGTGAATGGTGATGTTGAATCTTTAGATATTATTGCTATGAGAGAATTCATTAACAAGTAAATAAACATTAGTAAAAGAAGGGGGCAATCAATGATGAATATATGGCAAGAAAATACAGGTGTTAAACCTAATCTAGATTTTGTGTCTGTTCGTTTTGATAACTGTAAAAGTGATGATGCCGCACTAGCAGAGAAAGAATTAGATTGTATTCATGTTGACGAATTGGAGTGGCATTTAGATCAGAACGGTGCCGAACCAACCTACTTTAAACCGGCAATAAGACAATAGTGGTACAAAAATGTCAGAGACGTTAATTGAAAGGAATTATAGATCTGTTGCGGCAGAGCTAGTTACTCATTTTAGTAATGAATTAGAACTTAAAAAGTCTACCCTGGAAATAGTTAAGAGTTTAGAGTTTAAATTGCTTGAACTTTCTAAGGTATATGAAGAAAACATAATTAATGGTGCATTGTTATTTTTAGAAAACACCGATGAGCCAATAGGGAATATAATCGTATTTTCACTAAAAAATAAGAGTTTAAAAGCAAACATTAAGAAAAAGTTAAATTGAAAATATTGGTGATGGTGTGACCGTTGTGGTTATTGCGATAGAGATATGACTCCAAATAGTAATTACGAATAAATAACGATATAGGATTTAAATAAGTTATGAGCAAAGATAACGTACTAACTCAGTCAGAAGATTTGAAATATCAATTGGAAACGTTGGTTAGCTATGAGCCTAGCGATATTGACAGTCCTGAGTTTGAAGTTGGCTATGAGGACAGTAACGGTAATGAAGGTTTTGCTACTGTTTGTTGTGTAGATGTAGCCAAGCGTAGTTTAAAGAGAATTAACGACCTTGAAACTACATTGCAAGCTTATGCTAAGTACGCAAATAAAAACGCTATGGAGCGTGATATCCGTTTGCTAAATGATGATCAGAATTAATCAATCAGATAATTGGAATCAAAAATTATGACAATGAACGCAATAGAAGAAAGTGAAATAACATCAATAGTAGCTGTTGAAAGCTTGGTTGGACAATTAAAGTCGATCAATAATGTTGGTTATAACCCTGTAAATGATAAAGCGATTTTTTCTAAAGCTGCAAGCTGTGTTGAGTTGCTTACTAAGCAACGAGACAGGTGTGTTGAAGCAGCAAATAAATTAGAAAACGGGGTTATGGATATTCTCAACCATATTGATGAAAAAAACTGTTCGATTGAAGACGTTTATAGTGCTTTAAACGCTTTATATGAAACCGATAAGTAGTATTTGAAAAAAATCATTAATAACAAGAGGTCTGGACGTTAAAAGTGTTGATATTAGCCATAGGGTAATATCGATTACGTTTCGGTCTCATTTTCTATCTCAGCTAGACGTTTACATATATCTAATTCATCCACGGTCATTCCCTTTTTATTCGTTGATTAATGTATCTGCATATTTTTCTACCGCTGATACCTTTACATATTCTTTGTTAGCACCAGTTGCATCTATTCCTATTTGAAAAACCATTTCATTAATAGCATCAAAGCCAATATCTTTAATAGATTTACCGGTACAAGCGACATAAGCATTACGAGACATTTCTTTTTTAAGCTTGCTGTTTAACTCTTCAATTTTTGTTAATAACTCTGGTATGCCAGGCTTGTATTCGTTACTTGTATTATCATTGTTGTTTAAGTTGTGAATATAATCACCAATCCAATTGTTTCGTTCTCGATCTGAATTAAAGCCAGAAGAGGGCATAGAGTTGAACATTTCGCTAATCGCATCCGCTTTGAGTTGATTAATACTAACATCTAACCTTGTTCTTGTTATCCATTCAGACTGTAATTTATTGTAGTCATCAATAGTAATGGTAACGTGATCATTGGATTTAATGCGCTGCCTTAGTTCACTTATTTTGTTCATTTATATTCCTTACGTTTGTTTTTTAAATTGTACTTCATAAGAAATTACGCCTAAATTTTTCAAAAATTTAGCTAAATTATCTAAACGCCATGTTCGAAATTCGTTCACTCTTCCATGCCTAATAGCATAAGCAATATTACTACTTGGGTTAACTCCCACTACACAAAATTTTAAAGGTTGATCTATGCTTTCTTGAGCAATTATTTTTGTTATAGTTCTAGTTTCCATTAGGCGAACAAATTCACCTTCTTTTACGTTGTAAAATGTTACAGACATCGATATCGTCAACATGTAAAGAACATATTGTCATTATGTCGATATTAAAGTATGAAATCAATAAGTAAGTGTGGTGGTTCGCATATTATTTACCATCGAGAGCAACCTAAATACATTACTAATTAGTTAATAGAGGTATCAATATGATAGTAGAGTCAAAATATTTTCAATGTGAAAAATGTGGGGAAAACAGCATTCGTTTGATTTTTGCACCTCAAGCAGAAACTGCTCTGCAACTTATTGAATTTTGCGAGATGATTAGACCGGACTTTGAAAAAGACAACTGTGAAGTTTGGATTATTGGACCACCTGAAAACAAAACAGATCCAGATTGTGGCCACATTACGATGCAAGCGTGGCCATCACAGAAAAAACCTATATTAATACCGGCCAATGAGTTTAATAAGCGTATAGTAACTCTTGAAGAAAACCACTGTGATCAAAAAAAGACTATGGTGATAACTAAAGAGCAGCTTGAGCTGGTTAAGCGAATTGATACTCATGTGAAAAAGTTTACTGAAAATAGAGATGGTACGGATCAACTACTCACTACGCTCTACGATTATATGGATACATATAAAATATTAATGGATACAACATCTAATGCTCAAATGGATTACCTGGTCCAAAATTATTCAGGTTTTTATAGGTTTTCAAAATTACTTGAAGTTATGGCACAGGGGATATCGGAAGGCACCATTAATGTACCATTAGATCATTAATATAACGTTCGTCTTTTATGTAGGTATGAGTATTATCTACGGCATTAAAAAGCTACTTTTTATATTATCATTTAATGTGGGTCCAAAATTATGTTTGCGAGCCACTACACCTAATATGAATTAATTTTTTTGCTGGTCCTTTAATGTTTGATTTCTAGTTTTACTTAAATTATTTATTTTAGCTTGCACCGCTTGATTATTCTTACTCACTCCATTCAATAACAATATCGATTTATCTGAAGATTTTAGAACTTGCTCGCACATAGCTTTTCTTGCATTTTTGGCGCAATTATATTTTATGTTCGTAGATAAAGACTTTATTTTAGCATCTAAATTTTTTATAGATCCCTTATCTGGTTCAATGTTTTTACTATTAGCCAGAGGAATAAGAGACAGAGAGATGGATAATATTAAAGAAGTATATAAAAAGAATAATTTCATACGAATGACCATTTTTTAGTTATTTGGATTTATTGATTAGTTTAACCTTTATATTGTGTATGTTAGCATACACAATATGAGCTGTAATGGTTATGACGTATTAAAAATAATATTCTGGAATAAATAGAGACGTTTATATGGGTTTACTAGCAGTAAAAGAATGTAGCATGAGTATAGAAGATGCTATTCATTACATTACTTCAGAAATGACAAACATGATAGAAACAAATACTTTACCCACAATTAAATTAGTAGACCTGCCATATCATTTACTTGATGCTGAGTACCTACTGTTTGAAAATACCACAGGATCAAATAACAATGTAATTAAAGTAAATGATGTAGATAAAATATTATCATCTCTTGCTGCTATGTATAAAGAAGGAATAAATATTAGAACAATCAAGATAGACAGTGCGAATATTATGTTTATCAAGCAGGTTATAAATGTCGGTTAATAATTACCTAGTAAAGTTTCAACGTAAGAAAGTAATAATTTTTTTAGAAAAAAGCCATCATTAAAATGATGGCTTCACACTAAGCTATTTCGCCGACAAAAGTGAATATGCTTAATTTATTACGCTGTTCTGCGATTAAAATTAGTATATCACACTCAAAAATTGTGCATAACCTTATACACATACTAAAAATGTTAATCCTTCTTATATCTTCATTATTAATTAATAAAATAATTTCACGAATCCTGTGACTAGTAACAGTAGGGACATAATTAATAGTGTATAAGTAAAGCATTGAAAAATGAAAATAGCTTTTTTAAGTTTGATTTTTGATTATCCTTACTTGTTGTATATTATATTATTTTTTAATAAACATGGTTGTTAATATGCAAATTATCAATAACTATTCTTTCTATTCAAAATTTTAAGCGTTATAGCATACACCCAGATGATAAATAGTGTGTAAGGAATCACTTTAATATCTAATCCAATATGAGATAAAAGTAAGCCTCCAACGCATGAAAAAAGAACAACACTTGCCAATATTTTATGATTACCACTCAACGATTCTTTTAATAATATAACCACAAAAAATATTTGTAATATTAAGATAATACCCATTTTATTCCTTCCTAATTTTTGCAGTAAATTAAATTAATATTAAAGCAGGGCATAAATCATATTGCTTTATCATCACCAATTACCAACTTAGTTTATTGCCAGGGAAACCAAAAAAAATGATGTTGATCTGGAATACACAACGTTTAACTTCATTGATGAATTCCAAAACCTTGAACTTCAATAACACGCTTATTATGAGCTTTTTCCTCTGCTGATATGGGATCTTGAAGGTTCCATTTGTTAAATAATTCAACTTGTCTCTTTGAGTAAGTTATTTGGTACCGAGATCCCATATAAAATGCTATTCTTGCGATGTCACCTTTCTTATCAGTTGGTGGAATAATCCCTCTTGAGCCTATGGATATATCACAGCTGCCATAATTTTTGATTTTATTATTCACACTTTCAACAAAAGGCTTGTTAGAACGATCGCTGTTGATTTGACCTACTGCAGGGAAAAGGTTTACTAGGTCGTTATGTGCCTGTTTATACTCAATATCATGCTCTTGACAGTATTCTCGCGCACTTTCTTTGTGCTGTTTGGAGTCTACAGCGCATTGTCTAATTTTGTTGTTCACCTTAAGGTACCAGCTTGCCGGAATAATATGCTCTGCCTCTGTTCTTAAAGAACGCTTCCGTTGTTTTTTTGGAAAAAAACTTTGAAGGTTACAACTATTCAAATTTGTTTTTCTTGCAGACCAATCACAACCGCAATACAACGTTTTTCCAGAGTTATCGAATACGAGGTTGTACATTTTATTCTTAGCTGTAGTAAAGCTAATAACCTTACTATTTGAAGCATTGCTAATCATAGATACTGATGAAATAACAAATAACCCACTAATTAATACTATATTTTTCATTTGTAAAATATCTCCCTCTACTAATCAAATTACAAAATATTGCTTTTTAATAACACTTCTTATGAACAACCAATAGTAACATGCGTTTCCCTAAGAAACAATTATATAAGGAAACGCTTGTTTCGCGTTTCCCAATAAGTTAAACTTTTACCACATAAGTGAACATAAAAAGGAAATCCCTATGTCTGAATCAAAAGGCGTTAACTACGAAAAAATTTCTAGCGTAGCGTTGAATATGTTATCGAACGGTATAAAACCAACGGTACGAAATATTATCCAACTTACCGGTGGTAAAACAGAAACAGTAACTAGGTTACTAAGGGATTTTCATGATAAACGAGATCTTGAAGTTTCAAAAATGGCGGATGAACTGGGTAGTAGTGCGATTGCCTCTTTATTAGCTAATGAAATACAGCTTGTTGTTGATCGTAAATCAAAAGGTTTGGCTGAAATAGTAGAGCGACAAAAAGAACAAATAGCTGAAATGATAGAACTTCTTGATGAAAAAGAAACTGATTGTCAACATCAAATTGAACTTGCTGAAGTTCAAAGCAATAAGGCAATCAATGAATCAATAGAAAAAGTTAAAGTAGCTACAGATCGTATTGATTCGGCAATTTTGGCTCAAGACCTTGCTGAAAAAGCACTGGCCAATATTAAGAAAGAGTCAGAAATTGAGATAGCAAACATCAAAAGTGAAACTATAAACTCTGTTCAAGCTGCAGAACAAAAAGCAGCTATTCTAGTAGAATCAGCAAAGAATGAAGCTGATGCATTAGTCCAAGCGGCCAATAAGCAATTGGATAAAGCAGAGTCTGAAACCATAATCCTAAGACAACAAGTAAAGGAATTGTCAGTCGATCAAGCTAAATTTGAAATAGAGCAAGCGCAATTTGAACAAGCAAAAACGACTATAAATCAACTTCAAGACCTAGTAGCAGAACAGAAAACATTGGTCGTTCAATTACAAACTGAGAAAGTTGGATTGGTTAAAGATACAGATAGATTAGAAAGTGATTTAGTTAACGCGAAAGATAAGACAGAAAAGTTAACCCAAGCACAAACACAATTAGTTGAATTACAAAAACAGCTATCACAAGCACAACATGATTTGTCACTATCACAACGCGAAAGAGAATCTTTATCTCAAGCATTGGCCAAAGCAAAATAACCTGGGACATGTTGTGTAGTAATTTAATTGTTTCAATAAACAAATTTAAAAGCAAAGCTAATGAGATTGGATTAAATATTTATGAACCCTGAACAAGCATTTCAAGAAAAAGCCCATTTATTTGCAACATGCAATCACTTGTTGAGTGAATCTAAATTAGACGATAAAAGCGCTTCAAAATTAATAGGCTGTACCGTCCGTAAAATTAAAAATATTGTAACTATTCACCAAGGCAAATTATTTTCTAATGATCTTTTTTAGCTATTGACCGATCCTGCCAGTATGCCAAGCTAGGGCTATCACCTAACTGCTCTAGCTTAAATGAATTTAAACAGCATAAA
>Ga0316204_10000830_pt1 | contig 99394 bp, 107 predicted proteins | sample 6monrhotite_MG_2_FD_205661 | JGI IMG/M metagenome (GOLD analysis project Ga0316204, IMG submission 205661) | Microbial mat bacterial communities from mineral coupon in-situ incubated in ocean water Damariscotta River, Maine, United States -... | ecosystem: Environmental > Aquatic > Marine >... | reverse complement strand
GGACGCACACCACTGGAAACTTTGATGGATGGTAAATCGATTTGGGCGGAAAAGAATTTAGCTCAAATCTAAACTAACAGACACCCTGAAAACGGGTAACTGTCAGATCGGGTCTGAGCTACTACATTTAAGACCCTCTATATTTCCCCCTCTTGTAGCAATTCACTACCCAGCAATGCTAGTAGCAATGCTTTTTGGCTTATGGTTTGGTTTTATCCCGATCCAACGGGTTAATGGGATCGGAGTGATTAATTTTCACTGATGAAGTCACGTGTATTTATTATAGGTTATGGTGAGATGGGTCATGCCATGGAGCACTTGCTGACTGACCAGCATCACCTAGCCATTTATGACAGCCAGCCCATTCAGGGGCGGGAGCTTGTTGATTTTGACCATGAGGCGACACAAGCTGATTTCGTTCTGTTGTGCGTACCCGCCTTTCCGCATCAAGAGTTACTGGAAAGACTGCGTGCGCATTTGCAAAAGCATTGTATTTGTCTGAGTATCGCCAAGGGGCTGGATGAACAAGGGCGCTCACCCGCGCAAGTCTACGCACAAACGTTTAGCGGCCAACAACCGTATGGTTTGCTCTATGGCCCAATGATCTCAGAAGAGATACGCGCCGACCGCTATGGCTTTGCCCAGTTAGGCTGCTCTGATGATTTGGTCTACGACTCCGTACGTAATCTTTATCAGGGCACGAAACTCTATCTGCAACACAGTAACGACATCCTCGGCATTTCCTGGGCTGTCATCCTCAAGAATGTTTATGCCATTGGTTTTGGGCTCGCCGATGGTCTGAAGCTGGGTGATAATGTGCGTGGTTTTCTGGCGGTCACGGCATTGCAGGAACTCAGCGCCATTATGACCCAAATGGGCGGTCAACCAAAAACGCCTTTGCATCTTGCCGGTCTGGGTGACCTAATCACAACGGCTACCAGTGAAGGTTCGCATCACCATGAGCTAGGGCTGATGTTGGCGAGGGGAGAAACAGAAAACATCACAGGTGAAGGAATACATACCCTGGCGATGGTCGAAAAATATAAACTATTTGATTCCTCGCGCTATCTTTTATATAGCCTTATTCATAACGTTGTGGCTGAACCATCCCATGCGGCTAAAAAGTTTTCTGAGTACATTGAACAAGCTCATAGGCTGTGATGAATCAAAAGAGTCACGAATAATAGGGGGAGATTCAGGTCTCCATCTGAACATTGAAGTTATGGCTGGCCTACTATTAAATGTTAGCTCTTAGCTGAAATTGTTCGAGTACTTATGTGATTATTTCTATCCGTACAGTTATGGGTAGAACTCCAGGTGTGAGGGGCTGTTGGCATGATCCTGTGAAGGGGCTTGCCAACAACACTGGAATCATCAATTAACTAGACTGGCAGCAACTATAGGTGCATAACATTAGGCATTTGCATGATTGACAGAGTTGCAGCTGATCTCCTCGTAACAGTGCATTTTTCATTTATAGTATTTGTTGTGCTCGGTGGACTTCTGGTTCTGAAGTGGAGGTGGGTCGCTATTCTCCACATTCCCAGTGCATTGTGGGGAGTACTGATTGAGCTCAAAGGTTGGATCTGCCCGCTTACCCCCCTTGAACGTCAATTTCGGGAAACGGCGGAAGGTGAGGGGTACACCGGGGGATTCATCGATCACTATATAATTCCGCTCGTCTATCCCGAAGGATTGACTCAAGAAATGCAGATATCTCTCGGTGTTATGGTTCTTGCAGTCAATCTGTTTGTGTATGGGTTGGTGCTTGCTAATCGAATGAATAGAAAAGAGAGTGATAACTGATAATTCTCTGGAGAGGGTATTCCTGAAGGACCGGTTACAAAACTAATAGAGCCAGGTCTCCATCTGAGCATTGAAGTCATTGCTGGCCTATTATTAAATGTTAACTCATAGCCGAAGGCTCGAAGGGTTGTCGGTGCTTACGCAACGTTAATAATCGCCAGATAAACAAGACTAATTACTGTCTTGTTTATCTGGCTTCAAGATACTAATCCATCTGCACCATAAGTAATTTCACATGCTTTCTATTTACGGGTGTTATCTGGTAATAAAGAGTCACGTTCTTTTTATTGATATACGCATCTCGTAACGTATTAGCCATTATAGTACTAACAGGGGGTGAATCCTCATGTAGTCTTAATGTGATAACTTTATCCGGCGCGCTATCAACAGTTACCAGGATCTCAGCATCGATTAGCTCTTCACCACGCCCAAATTCCATGTCTTGTACCTGAACACGATACAAATTTAATTTACCTTTGACTTCAATCGAGTGTGTATCAGGAACTGATAAAGACGGTGGTTTGTCAGCCCATGTGTTGGAGCTGGAAAACATGATTGTAGCTAATAATAAAACTGGAACTATTAATTTAGACATTATTTTTCTCCTCACTTTATTAATTTCATGTATGAATTGATTCAACCCAATCCATAGGCGAACAAGTTACTCTTTCAAACTGAAACGAAACTGAAAAAATTATTTTTTTTTGAACGACTGGAAATATTTTGCATAGAGATAATGCCTCGCAACCAGAAGGAATCTGCGAGTCGTGTGCAAATGGCTTAAGGTTCTGCTTAGAGAGGGGGGGGTGAGTGGGTGGGTAGTATTAATAATTATCTTTTCTATAGTTAATTCCGCCGCAGAAACCGCATAAAAAGTCAGAATTTTTCAGTTTTGTTTCAGCTTGGTAGCGTAGTTTATCAGTCAACAACGGCACAATTGACTAAGCAGAACGAGCACACAGGAGAACTGAGATGACTACTTCTAGTATAAAATTTAACCACGAGATCACTGAAGCTCAGCAGATCCAGTCCACACATAAGATGGTGAGAGTGTGGGACCCGCTAGTTCGAGTGTTTCACTGGTCACTGGTGATCGCCTTTTTTGTTGCTTATTTCACCGAGGATGATTTATTGACATTGCATGTTTATGCTGGCTACTTCATCGGTGGTTTATTGGTTTTTCGTCTGATATGGGGCTTCATTGGCAGTCGTCATGCACGGTTCAGTGATTTTGTGAAACGCCCCAGCGAGATATGGACTTATTTGAAATCTGTACTCACTATGCATCCAAAACGTTACCTCGGACACAACCCTGCCGGTGGTGCGATGGTGATTGCTCTGTTGCTGTCACTGGTGATGGTCACGATAAGCGGCATTGCTATCTATGGCATTGAAGAATCCGCTGGGCCACTGGCATCCAGTCTGTCTGGTGCGGGTGAATTTTGGGAAGACGTTGTGGAAGAACTGCACGAATTTTTTGCTAACGCAACGTTGGCCCTGGTGTTTTTCCACGTGTTGGGTGTGCTGATAACGAGCTTTCAGCATAAAGAGAACCTTGCTAAATCCATGCTGAATGGTCGTAAAAAAGCTGATGAAGAAGGTGCGGCATGATCACGCGTATTGGAATGATTGCAGTGGTGTCACTCATAGTTCCACTGGTCAGTTTGGCCGCGGTGGTGGATGAGCAGCAAGCCACATATCGAGCCAGTGGCGCCGGACCATTCAATGCAAAGATTGGCGAGCAGTTGTGGCAGCAGGATGTAGTGAATGCCAAGGATGGCCGTCCCCGCAGCTGTACCACTTGCCACGGCCTTGATCTGCGCAGTATGGGTAAACACACCAAAACAGGTAAGGCTATTAAACCGCTCAGCCCGGCGGTGAATGCTGAACGACTCAGCAGTGCGAAAAATATTCGAAAATGGTTTAAACGTAACTGCAAGTGGACCTGGGGACGTGAATGCACGCCACAGGAAAAGGGCGATTTGCTGAGCTTTATTCAGCAGCAGTAATTTTTACAAATAACGGTTACAAATAATGTTGGCAGATTTGAGGTGGCAATCATGAAGAAAAAGACTTGGGTTATAGTGAGTGTATTGGGAATATCGTTGGGCCTACTTGGTGTCAGCGGACTGGTTGTGAGTGATGACGATGATGATGAGCATGAAGGTCGGCGTTCGTGGAGTCAATCTCGACTTGATGTGGCGCCAGTGGAAAATGCTTTTTATAAAGAAGAATGTGGCGCTTGTCATTTCCCTTACCAGCCAGGCCTGTTACCAGCACGTTCCTGGCAGCGAATGATAGACGGACTGGAAGACCACTTTGGTGAAAATGCCGAACTGGATGCAGTCGATGCCCAGCAGCTCAAGGTTTATCTTACGGAAAATGCAGCTGATACATCTAATTACAAACGGTCACGGGGTATTATGCGTTCATTAGCAAATAATGACGTTCCATTACGCATTAGCACAACGCGTTATTTCAATCGTAAGCATGATGAATTGCCTGAACATATGGTGAAAAATAATCCAAAAGTGCGCTCGTTCAGCAATTGCGAACTTTGCCATACACAAGCGGCACAGGGCTCTTATAATGAGCATCAGGTAAAAGTGCCGGGTTATGCAGACTGGGATGACTAAAGTTGGATATCAGGATTGGTTTATTTAGACAGCTACTTAAAATAAAGGACATTAAATGAAACGTTTGCCAATCATGTTGCTGCTGATGTTGGGTTTGTCGGGCCTGTTTGTGACGGCTCCAAGCATGAGCGACGAAGATCATCAGCAGGCTCGACGCTTGAAAGAGCTAGGTGAGATTTTGCCACTGGAACAAATACTCATCAAGGCAAAGGCCAGACAGCCTGGGCGGGTGATTGAAGTCGAGCTGGAAAACGAAGACGGGCGCCATGTTTACGAAGTGGTGTTCTTGAATGAACAGGGTGAAGTATGGGAAGTGTATTTTGATGCGGTGAGCGGTGAATTTGTTAAGCATGAGCGAGAAGACTGATGCGATTATTGTTGGTTGAAGATGACATGGTTCTTGCTGAGGAAATCAAACGAAATTTATCCCGCGCGGGTTTTGCCGTGGATATGGCACATGATGGTGTTGACGGGGAATTTATGGGAAATGAAGTGGAATACGATGCGGTGATTCTCGATCTCGGTTTACCCAAGACGTCGGGGTTGGTTGGGATGTTATAGGCAATACTAATTACACATTACCTCAAAATCACCTGTTCACCCATCAAGAAAAAAAGGCCGGCTTAAAAGCAGCCGGCGTAGGTAGAAATATGGCCGGTGGAAGGGAACAAACTAATCGACCTTGATAGTACGACGCTTGGCGCGTTCCATCTTGGGTAATGTCAATTCAAGCACACCATCTTTAAAGCTTGATTTTGCTTTGTCTGAATTTACCTCGGCAGGTAATGATAAGGTGCGCATATAGGAACCTTGTGAGGTTTCGCAGCGGTAATAGTCACCTTTCTCTTCTTTTTCCTGTTTTTTTGTTTCGCCCTTGATGGTGAGGGTGTAATCAGCCATCGAAATTTCGATATCTTTTTTATCTATGCCGGGCAATTCAGCACGAACAAAAATTTCGTCGTCACGATCGACGATATCGATCTTCGGCATACGGTATTCGAATGGTGCAGCTAACAGATTGGTTGACGGCCATTCACTTTTGAATTGGCGCAACATCGAGCGAGGAAAAAAATCCTCGAATAATTTTTCTATGTTATCGAAAGGGCTCAATAGATGTCGTGGCTCATTATGCCCCATTTCTTTTTTAACGGGAATAATATCAGCCTGTTTGTTTTTTGCAGCCATAAGGCCACCTCCTGTCAATTTCTAAAAAATTAAATTTGAAATGTTAGGATGCTCTCTTCGATTAATACAGGCTATCAGGGTTTCCCCTAAATCAATCATGGCCAGTGTCTTAGCTACGCCATTTATACTTGAGGGGGGCTGTGGGCAGTTTACATAATCGGAAAACCAGGGTATCCACAAAGGTTAATGAAGTGTTTATGAATTTGTAAGTTCAGCTGTCAATGAGCATGCAAAATTGACCCACCCCTGGGTTGTTATTTCTTTGCCTTTTTTGGTTTGATGCGTTTGTGGATCTCGCTGGCCGCTTTTGTTTTTAATGGAGGTGGGCGTCGAAATAATACTGACATCTACTATGATGTCTTCTTTCAGGCTTAACCTCCTGCTCACTCAGATAAGCGTTTATTTCATTAAATATTTTTTCGCTCAGTCGGAAATTCAGGGAACCCCTGATAGTAGAACTGCACAAACTACGTAAAATCATCTGCAGTGTATTTATGATCCAAATCAGAAGTGTGTTTTGGACGCAGTAATCAGTGAGGATAGCTAGTCAATGAAACTTCTAGATAATGAAGAAAATGAATCTGTAGAAAATTTCTATAGTGAACGTCGATCGTCAAGGCAGGATGTCTGGGCAGAAAACGATGTCGGGACTGATACAGTGAATCGCATGACAGATAGGGAACATGACGATGCCTGGATACTTAAACAATCTTTCCGTAAAACCTGGATACTTAAACAATCTATCTACAAAACCAAGGATATTTATGGGGCAGATGTGTGTGTCAGTAGAAAACATAATTCCAGCCTTATAACTGTTACCGTTAAGGCTGCCAGTATTCTTGACCTGCGAGCAGTTTTTTTAATGAATAGGGTTGATGAATTTGTCAGAAGGTATAAAGCTGAAAATGTCATCATTGATCTTGCTCGGACACATTTTATCCCTGACTCGGGGCTTGCGATGCTGCTATTGTTGAAAAAGAAACTGGGGCAGAAGATTAAAAAAATTAAGCTCATTAACACGAGACATTTACAGCATAGCCATTTTGGCTGTCTGGATAATGCGTTTGAAATCATGTGACAACATTCTTGTAAATAAACAGAGGAAATTAAAATGTCGAAACCGCGTAGTGGTGGTGTATCAAAAAGTATTAAAGCAGATAAAATGTGGGCTGGAGATCAACGTGAAATAGTTGCGCGTGAAGCTTACCTGTCGGCTGAGAAACGTGGTTTTAATGGCGGTGACCCGGAACAGGACTGGCTGGAAGCCGAAAAGAAAGTTGGCAAGATGTTTGCGATGACCGATTAAGTCGTTCTAGAACTATGACAACCTCCGTTGACGCGATATAAAATGATGACAACGGAACGCTAAACAGCGAAGTAGTAAAAAGATATTTGCAGAGTACGCCGTCCGTTGTGTAATACAGGATGTTTATGCTTCGGGCGGTTTTGCCTGTTCAATGCGCGTATTCAGCGTGCATATCCAACTTATATTTCAGCGCATATAGCTAACAGCTGCGGATAACCATCACACGGCTATCATGACTTCAATTATTTAAAAGCTTCGAAATTACGGTTGCAATTAATTATCGTTCCATTACCCGGCGAAGATTTAATGTGCAAGGCACAGCCGATGAGGTTTGCACGATAGTGCATAATACGCAGACCGAGGCTATTGTTGTTTTTCTTATCGTTTACGTTAAAGCCTATACCATCATCGCTTATAGTAAGTTCAAAATGGTCGCTGTTTTTCAACTGAATGTGGATATTTTTCGCATCAGAGTGCTTGAGTGCATTATTGAGACATTCCTGAATGATGCGATAAATCTGGATGGAGATTGTGTGGTCAGTGATATTGACGGATCGTTCTGACTCAACGTGACAGTTAATGCCGGATGCTTTTTGAATATCATTAGCCAGTATCTTTATGGCATCCTTAAGTCCCAGCATTTCAATCGACATGGGTGCCAGCCCACGCGATAGACCTCGCACTTCCTGGGTGGCCTGCTGTAAATAGTTAATGATTTCATCCAGCTTACTATTCTGCGGGATATTCTCTCGCTCAAGTTCACGTTGCAGACTGGCGGCCAACAGGCTTAGCGCAGTGAGCTGCTGGCCGAGTCCGTCATGTATATCCTGCCCAATACGATCCTGTTCCATCGTGCTGATGTTCGCGATTTCTTTTTCCATAAGTTTCTGTTCGCTCAGGTCAAGAATGATGCCGCAAAACAGGCCGATATGATCAATCTTGGTAATAGACAGTATCAGTGGAAAAGTGGAACCATCTTTGCGACGACCGGGCAATTCACGTGGTTTGCCTATGATGCGGCTTTCACCGGTCTTCAGGTAGTTGGCCAGATAAGCATCATGTTGCTCACGATAGGGCGAGGGCATCAACATGTTAACATTTTGACCGATGGTCTCATTGGCACTGTAACCGAACATGTTTTCCGCTGCCAGGTTGTAATCGGTAATCAGGCCTGCTTCATTTATTACGATGATGGATTCTGCGGCGTTGTCCATAATGGCGCGCAGACGTTCTGCACTCGCTTTCAATGTTTTTTCATAGTGCTGGCGTTCGGTGACGTCGTGCATCAACCATATTTCATGGTCATCGAAACGGTAGGAGGCGAATTCAACTAAACGCTGCTGACCTTTTTTACAGGTGATGCTGACCGGTGTTGTTCGTTTAGGAAAACCTGCGAGTCGATCTTTTTCGTATAATCGACGAATTTTTTCTGCACGTTTGCCGTACAGTTTATCGAACCACTGATCCAGGGTTTTAAGTTCGTTGCGATTGAAGCCGGTGATTTCCTCGGTGGCGCGATTTATAGTCAGGTTATCATTAGCTACATAAATTGCACCGGCCGGCAGATGTTCGACCATTTGCAGCAAACGTTCGCTCTGTGCCTGCAATTCGCTGATGTACCTGCGTTCACTAATATCACGTTCAGTGATGGCCATAGCCGTTGGCTGACCGGACTCATCTTTCAGCGGTGTTGCTGTCATCCATATATCAAGGATTTGTCCGTCTTTGGTCTGCCGATGCCCATCATATGAGTCGACAGGCTGACCTTGCTTTACCAGCCGGATATATTCCAGCTCTGACTCCGCGCTGTTTGCGGGTATCAGGTCGCGGATATTCATCTGTAATGCTTCTCTTTCTGTATACCCGTATATCTGTTCGGCGCCGCGGTTCCAGGTCAAAAAATTTCCATCGAGATCCTGCACGGTAATAGCGTCATTAGAATCGCGTACCACCGTTGCCAGCCGCTGTGTTTGTGCCTCGGATTTAACGCGTTCTGTAATATCGAAAAAAGTGATGACCACGCCATCGATGCGATTATCCGGTGTGCGATAGGGCTGGCAGCGGCGCAGATAATCATGGTTATCAGCCGTGTGAATTTCTTTTTCGATCGGCGTTAATTTTTCCAGTACGAGGCGAGCATCATCCTGCAGGCCAGTACCGGTGAAATCTGTTGCGAAGGTATTGACCGCTCGACCGATGTCACTGCTGATCAGCTTGAGCAGTTTACCGGTCGCGGGAGTGAACTGCTTGATATGTAATTCGGTATCCAGAAACAAGGTGGTAATATTCGAGCTGTTGATCAGGTTGAGTATGTCATTATTAGCCTGATCCAGTTGCTCAACTTTATCCTGTAGCTGGTTGTTCACCGTACTCAATTCTTCATTGAGTGATTGCAGTTCTTCTTTTGAAGTCTCCAGCTCTTCATTTGATGACTGCAGCTCTTCATTCATCGACATGATTTCTTCGTTTGACGCTTTTAGCTCTTCGTTGGAGCTTTCCATTTCCTCGATCGTGCTCTGCAAGTCCTCGCGCGTGGTCTTGAGTTCATATTCCAGCTGGGTTATCAGTGATGATTCATCGTCTCCTTTATGTTCGCTTAACCTGGATTCGTCAGCTGGGCTGTGTTCATTTATCTGAAAGCTAACCAGCAGCAGTCCTTTGGCCTGTTTAGAGTCAACGATCGGTTTCACGGTAATGATGCAGGGTAACAGTGTATTGTCGCGCTTGACGCGAGCGCTGTTATCAATAACCGCTTGATTATCACGTATCGCCCGGTGGCAGGCAGCGCGGAGCTTGGTGCGTAATCCCTGGCGCGCCATGGCGATCAAATCCCGGGTAGGCTCGCCTGTGGGTGCTTGCAGGAAATCACCGGTTGTGCCATAAAAATACAAAATTTCATATTTGCGGTTGATCAATGCCGAGGCGGGGCTATAGTCTGCCAGTAGCTGGCGTTGGGTCAGCTCGGCAAAATCAAGCTCATGACTTGCGTCGTCCTTTATCAGTGGCTGCAGTAAACCGCGACGCTTGAAGCTGGAGACGATTGGGAAATTAAGTCTGTCACGTCGTGTCGGACCAATACGCCTGAATAGTCGCCATTTTTTTGATACGGTCTCATACATATCTACTTGTCTGCCGATCGTTTCCGATGAACCGAGAAACAAAAAACCGTCTTCATGTAAGGCGAAGTGGAACAGTGAAATGACTTTTTGCTGCACATCAGGTTCGAGGTAGATGAGCAGGTTGCGGCAACAGATCAGATCGAGTTTTGAGAATGGCGCATCGCTGATCAGGTTCTGGGCAGCAAACACGACAGACTCACGCAGCTGTTTCTTGACCTGGTAATGACTGTCGACCAACGTGAAAAAACGCCGTAGGCGTTCACTCGAGACATCGCTAGTAATACTTTCCGGATAGATGCCCTGACGGGCAAATTCAAGCGCATTATCATCGATGTCAGTGGCATATATCTGAATATCAGGCGGTTTCAGTGCTGCTGAAAACTGTTCGATTAACAGCATGGCGATGGAATAGGCTTCCTCACCGGTGGCGCAGCCGGGAACCCATACTCGCACACTGGCGCGCACAGGACTATCACTGTGTTGCTCGACTAATTGTGGTATCACGCGTTGCTCCAGTACCTGATAGGCCTGAGGGTCACGGAAAAAACAGGTTACGCTGATCAGCAGGTCGTGATACAGATGATCTACTTCGTTTGCATCATTGCGCAATATTTCAAGGTATTCAGTGAGCAGGTTTATGTGGTTTAGTCCCATGCGCCGTAACACGCGGCGTAATAACATATTTTTACGATAGCAACGAAAATCGTATTTAATGCGGGTCCGAAGCAGGGCGAGAATACGGTTGAGCTGGTCCTGTTCGGTTTCGGGTAATTCGATTGGACTCCAGTCACCTCTGACATAAGCATGTTGTGCATACTTGATCAATTCTTCCGGCATCGCCTCGGGCGCGAGGATGTAATCGATACAGCCGGTATTGATCGCATTTTGCGGCATGCGCTCATACTCGGCAGTATCGGGGCTCTGCACCATTGCCATGCCGCCATTTGCCTTAATGGCCTGCAGGCCGAGGGTGCCATGAGAACCGGTGCCAGAGAAAATGATGCCGATGGCGCGTTCCTCCTGATCTTCTGCCAGCGAGCGAAAAAAATTATCGATGGCGGTTTCTGCGCCTCGTTTTGCGGGCGGATTGATCAGTTGCAGCTCGCGCTGATGTATTTTCAGGTATTTAGCCGGCGGAATAATATAGACATGATTGGGAGTAACCGGCATGTTATCTTCCACTTCGCAAACCGGCATGCTGGTATGTTTGGTGAGCAGTTCAACCATCAGGCTTTGATGGTTCGGATCCAGATGTGGAACCAGCACATAAGCCATATTGCTATTGTCTGGCATGTGCGAGAAAAATGTTTTGAACGCATTAAGGCCACCGGCAGATGCGCCGATGCCGACGACGGGAAACCTCGATTGTTCAGTATCTTCAGGTTCTGCTTTTGCGTTGCTGCCTGTCAGCTCTTGTGTTGGTTTCTTATTGTTTTTGTTGGGCATGGAGCCACTCATTTTGGCAGTCAGGGTAAGACAATAATAACCTAAATGAACAGAGGTTATATAGTCAGCTTAAATTGATTCAAGTGACCACTGCATCGCGCTGCGTGCCAGCTCGCCACTGGAAGTAAGTCCCAGTTTCTTTTTGATATTGGCACGATGAGATTCAATTGTTTTGATGCTCAAGTTGAGTTTTTTGGCAATCTCGCTTGTACTCAAACCACGTCCGATAAATTCAAAAACTTCCAGCTCTCGATTGGATAACTGTTTTATCCGTGATTGTTCTGATTGTTCTGATTGTTCTGATTGTTCTGATTGTTCTGATTGTAGACTGTTACCAGTATTTTGCAGTGCCAGGTGTTCAACTAACTGCGCACTGAGATAGTTTTTTCCACTGAGAATCTGATTGATGGCAGCGATGACTTCGTCGCCAGTAGCGGCCTTATTAATGTAGCCTTTCGCACCGACCTTCAGCGCACGCTCTGCAAACAGATTTTCATCATGCATTGAAGAAACCAGAATGGAGAGTTCCGGGTAGCGGGAGAGCAGGCGTTGGATCAATTTGAGGCCATGCGAATCGGGCAACGACAGGTCGATTATGGCTAAATCGGGTAGTGGGGATGGGATCAACTTCATTGCCTCAGAGGCACTGCCAGCATCACCGCATACACTGAGACCGGGTTCACCGTTGATAAGCTGATGCAGGCCATGACGCACCAGCGGGTGGTCGTCGACGATAAAAATACTTGCTGGATGCATTGTTGTTTTCTCTTTTGTCAGGCTACTTTTTTAGGGCTAATGACATACTAACTCAAAATCACCTGTTCACCCATAAAAAAGCCGGCCTATATATAAGGCTCTTACCCTGATCGAGTGGGCAGATTGCCGTATGAGGGATGAGAGATGAGAGACAAAGACTTATACACTTGCTCCTAATGTTGTCCACGGATGTCATTGTGAGTTGCAGGATGATGGGCCAGGTTGTAACGATGAAGAAATTAAACGGCTAATGGCGCGTGGCATGCGTATCGATGCGGCTGTGAATTGTAGAGATTTATGGTGGTGTGTTGATGCTGGATCGATCTTCGGTGTTAGGTGGTTTGCGAGTAACGGTGTATTTGAATTATCGTCAATGAATAAATGCTTGGTAGTTTTGGGTTTCCTTGGAGTTTGTCCACTATTGTAAATGCTTTCAGAGAGGGCAAAGTATTCCCAGAATATTTGGGGGCAAATATTTATTTAGCTTGATTATAAAGGCTGCCCCGACAAGGGCAGCCTTTAACGGTAAGTCAGGCAGCCTTTACTTCAATTTTTTTGGTTTCTTTAGGCGTGCTTACGGCTTCGCGTTGGATGGAGACGGTTAATACGCCATCTTTAAATTTGGCATCAATATTATCTGTATTGGCATCTTGTGGCAGTGTGAGGGTTCTCTCAAATCCACCATAACGACGCTCAATGCAATGATAATTTTCCTTGTCTTCCGTTTTTTCCTGCTTTTTCTCGCCGCTAATAATCAGTGTATTAGCTTCAACACGAATATCAACATCTTCTTTGGCGACGCCTGGGATCTCGATGTTAATGAGATAATTTTTTTCAGTGTCTTTGATGTCGAGGCTAGGCGTGAGCTCAACGGATGACATATCTGGCCAGTCCCATCCGCTGCCGAGCATGCTCGGGAAATTACGGAGGGCATTACCAAAAAGTCGATCCATCTCACTGTGCAATTGCATTATTGAATTGACGGATGTTAGTTGATCTGGTGTTGTACGTACGGCGTTATTAGCCGCCTTGTTTTTTTCATCTCGAAACCAGTTCCATGGTGAAAATTTCTTGATATCCATGATACACCTCCTTTGCCAGTTGATTAAAACCTATCGCTGAAGTTCGATGTTTCTACAAGGAAAATAATATGCCTGTTGTGTCTAAAGTCAACCCAGTAAATTAGTCAACAAATCAATAGCGAGCATTTTTTATTGATATCCAGAAACCGCAGGATTAAGCTGTAAGGGTATTGATTAAGCTTGACGCTTTTGGCTGCTAACTTGGCTATGTATGAAAGAAAAAGCGTGAGGCTGGAAAAGATGTGTTTTTTTATATTTGGTTTATTGGAAAAAAGGAGGAATACCAATGGCACTACAAACACAAACTTCGAAAAAATCTACAGCAAAGAAACAATCTACATCGAGAAGCTCTAGCGTTGTGGAATTGGCGAAAAAGCATCAGGAAGCTGAGGGCAGCTTTCCTGATGAGCGCCAACGCATGATTGCTGAGGCAGCCTATCTTATCGCCGAAGAACGCAATTTTCACGGTGATCTGGCATTTGACGATTGGCTACAAGCGGAAGCTGAAATAGATGCTCTGTTCGTTGAGGATCATTAACTTTCGCAAGCGGAAAAGGTGTTTTGATAGCATCGACAGCAGGTGCTATCGATCCTTTATTGTGCCGCTAAAACGATGAGCATTATTGATTATTTTAAATGTGGCTTTAATCCATATAGTTGAGAGGATTACAAAATGAGCGACGTCAAAAAACGCATAGATGATATGCTCAATGATATAAAGCAGGAGCGTGATGAACTACAGGTAAAGCTCAATCTTGCCAAACTTGAGGTTGGAGACGAGTGGAAAAAGCTTGAAAAAAAACTCACTAAGCTTGAGGCAAAAGCCAAGGAGTTGGGGAGCGTAACGGCGGAGTCCTCACAGAATATCGGGGCGGCGGCAAAACTGCTAGGGGAAGAGATCCGCGATGGATTCAAAGAGATTGGCAAGCATTTATAGTTACTAATACATTAAGTATTACACAGACGTTTTTTTAGACCATCGTGTCAGGCGTCATCCTGTTTAATCTGTGAATAGATTGCGAATCATTAGCTTGTGGCAGAAATTTGCATCCTCTTGCAGAGTCTATAGGCAGATATATTCTTGTGTTATTCATCTACGGCTTGAGCCGGAATTCGATATGCCTCCATAACGATATTTATCAGGCTTTTTCCTAGTAGTGTAATTTCACCGTTATAGCGCTGATCACCATCACTGGTGAATTCAAACTGATATTCGCGCCAGATTTCGATTCGTCCGTGATTGTTGCGGGCTAGACGCAATTTTTCTAGTGCAACGCTGTCATCGAGAAGAACCAACCCTAGATTACGGCAACGCTGTCGGCTCTTTTGTCGGGCAAGTTCGACTGCCTGCATCGCACTCCACCAGTAAATGATGATGCTAAACAGTAGTATTAGCAGGAATAACTCGATTAATGACATGGTTGCTTGTAGTGACAGGGTAGACAGGTCATTTATACATTTGAGGCGTTCAATTAAAGTGAATGCTGAAACTGTTGCTTGGGCTGGCTTTTGTTCATGTATAAGCTAGCTGTAGATTCTTTGTAATAACTTATCTCGTCACATTCATTTCAAACCAGGATGTAACTTCATTGGCAGGCATGGGTTTGGCGAATAAATACCCTTGAGCTTGATCGCATTGTAGTCGTTCTAGTTGTTGATGGCATGTTTTGCTTTATCTTTTGAAAGCCGGTTGTCGTGAAATAAGCTTTCGCTGATCTAAGCTCTGTGGTGATGTGAGTGGTTGGATGGGTTCATAATGTAGATCAATTTGGGAAATGTTTGAGGAGAGGTTTTCATTTGCGAGAGCTAATGGCGCTATTGTAATTAATATACACGCCATGAAGAATTTCAGGCAGTAGCCCAGTTGTTTTTTATGATTAGATTTGGGTCGAGCCATTTCCTTGTCTCATTTTAGAGTACAAGGTATTTTTAGCGGAATTACTTTTTCATTATGTTGGCATCTGTGGTGGCGCTTCATTAATAACCAGCCAATACAGCCCCAGTTGGCGTACTGATTCTGTGAATTGATCAAAATCGACTGGTTTTTGAATGTAACTGTTTGCACCTAGCTTGTAGCCATCAATTAAATCACGCTCGATCTTTGATGAGGTTAGGATGACGATAGGCAATAGTTGGGTAGCAGGATTAGCGCGAATTTGACGCAAAACCTCTAGCCCATCAATTTTAGGTAGTTTGAGATCAAGAAGGATGAGCTGTGGAACTTCGCTTGTATCTCTGTCGCTGTATTGGCCTTTCCCAAAAAGATAATCCAGGGCCTCTGCACCATCTCGCACTACAGTTATATCATTAGCAATGTTATTCTTTTTGAAAGCTCTCAACGTTAAAGCTTCATCGTTTGGATTGTCCTCAACCAATAGAATGCTCATAATGATGTGGCTCCATTTTATATTTCATCTTTATATAAGGTGAATGCCTAGTAAAGTAACAGATAATGTTGCACTATTTTATTGGCTGATTCAATTCGACCTTACTGCTTGATTTTACTGGTAAACTGGCCGAGAATCGTTTTATTGTAGAGGTTTACTATAAACAGGAATAGGTAGTTGCGAGTATTTTCATTTTTTCTTACCAAATAAAATAATCTCATATCGTTATGTGTTCTTCATTATAAAAATAATAGATATTTATCAGTATGATACCGATATCGTTGGATTCTTGAGCTGACAGGTGTGAAGTTTTTTTATATAATTAGATCACTCCCTAACCTAAGAGGAGAATTATATGAGTAAAGGCAATCTTAGTTTCAAAAAGCGACAATCTTGTCGTTTCAATATAGCTTCTCTTGCTATCGCTACACTTTTTCTGGCGACAACTTCAGTTTGTTTTGCTGCGAAAGATATCAATTACTCAAATAACATTTCAGCTCTAGCCGATAAGTATACACCCGCATCGTTACGCCATAAAGTTGGCAAAGGTTTCAAAATTAAAGGTTTTAAACTGACTGATAGCGTTTATTTGGCACGTTCCAAATTTACGGGTAAACGTGATTTTGGACTGGTAATCGATAACGGTTCTTTTGTTTATACTGTATCTGCCAAAAGAGTATCTCTAGGTATTCATTTCTGATTCTTCCTTCTTTCCCGTAGGAAAACTCCAATCTAATTTGTTCAAAATACGCTGAAAGTTATTTTCAAGCGGAGCGCTAATTTGTATGTCGTGCCCGGATTGTGGATGGGTGAAGCTTAAGTGTGTTGCTGCCAGCAAGAGTCGATGGCAGTCCATATGTTCCCTGAAAAATGTGTTGTGCCGGCTATCACCGTGGGTGGTGTCGCCTATAATCGGATGAAAAATATGTTTCATGTGTCGCCTGATTTGGTGTTTGCGCCCGGTTTTAGGAATAAGTTCTAACAAAGAATAACGACAGCTTTCATATCGTCCGACAGGGTAGGGCAGCTCAATAGTGTTCAAACATTTATAGCGTGTAATTGCCTTTTGAGCAGGTTTGTCGAGTGACATGCTCGCATCAGTCATCTTATCCAGTTGTTCTTTGAGTGGGTAATCAATTTCATTAAAACTGTCTGCATAGCCACGCACAACAGCCATGTAATGTTTGTAAACCGCACCGTTCGTGAACAGTTCTGTCATTGATCGAGCCATATCACTATTAAGCGCAAACAATAGAACACCCGAGGTGGGTTTATCGAGTCTATGTACTGGGTAAACATGCTGGCCTAGCTGATTGCGTATTAACTGCATGGCAAAGACTGATTCGTTACGATCTATCTTTGTGCGATGCACGAGCATCCCGGCAGGTTTATTTACCGCAACGAGATAATCATCTTGAAAGAGTATTTCCATTGTTAATGCAAGAGCATAAAAGGGTGAAAATAGAATGATTGAATATAGGTCTCAGCTTATTACTCCAGTATAGCTCAATTTTTAATCTTCTAGCTTTGGGAAGTCATTTAAGCAACATTTTCCCGATGGATTATAAATTGCACAAGAGCATAACGCATTTTTTGTTTTCTCTATGATAAATGTTTTTGCTTTATTATTTGCATAGGCCATGACATTAAAAATAATTTTTAATAGGCGATGAGCTCAATATATAAAAGGGCGCGATCTTGTTATGCTTTTAATTGAGAGCTTGGGTCATCAATTTAACCCGCACAGCACGAAAGCTGACTGATATCTTTACTGAAAGTCTGTGCCGTAAGTTTTAATCCTTCCACCATAGTGAGGTAGGGGAAGAGCTGATCGGCGAGGTCGGTTACCGTCATGCGGTTACGGATCGCTAACGCAGCACTCTGGATTATTTCTCCGCCTTCTGCTGCTAAAACCTGACAGCCAAGCAGGCGGCCACTTTCTTTTTCTGCCACCAATTTAATAAAACCCTGGGTGTTAAAATTAGCGAGTGCCCGCGGAACATTTTCTAACGGCAAGCTGCGTGATTCAGTTTCAATACCTTGAGTTTGTGCTTGTTGTTCATTCAGACCTACGCTTCCTACCTGTGGGTCGGTGAAGACCACTGCAGGCATGGCTGACAGGTCCAGCGTCGCATCACCGCCGGTCATGTTAATGGCGGCGCGAGTGCCTGCCGCAGCTGCGACATAGACATACTGTGGCTGGTCAGTGCAATCGCCTACTGCGTAAATATTAGGGGCGGAAGTGCGCATATGCTTGTCAACGACAATGGCTTTGCCTGGACCCGTTTTAACGGTTGCTTTTGCAAGGTCTAGTAGATTGGTGTTTGCTTGTCGTCCAGTGGCTATCAATAATTGATCGCAACGAATTTCTCCTGCTTTTGATGGCATAATAAATTTCTCACCATCGTGTGAGACAGAATCCGGTAAAGTATGTAACAACACATGAGCACCTTCTTCCTCAAATACGCTTACCAGTCCTTCACCAATCTCAGGGTCTTCTTTTGATAGAAAAACACTGCGCGCCATGACCGTTACTTTCGCGCCGAGACGCAGGAAGGCCTGGGCAATTTCCAGCGCAACGACGGATGCACCGATAACCACTAAATGTTCGGGGATCTGTTTAGCAATCAGGGCTTCTGTTGATGTCCAGTAAGGCGTATCGCCTAGACCGGAAATGTCAGGAATAGATGGGCTCGCTCCAGTAGCAATGAGGATACGATCTGCTTGCACAGTATTTTCGCTGCCATTCTTGTCGGTGACTACCAGCGTAGTGGCGTCTTTAAAACGCGCCATGCCGCGCATTAAATTAATGCCTGGGTTACTTTCAATAATCGATTCATATTTGGCATGACGTAGTTCCTCAACACGTGATTGCTGTTGTGCAACGAGTGCGGCACGATCGATTTTCGGTTGGTTTTTCTGGATGCCGTTGAGGGCGTGATGTGCTTGTAAGTGAGCAATATGCGCAGCACGAATCATGATTTTAGAGGGCACGCAGCCTATGTTGACGCAGGTGCCACCGATGACTTCGCCACCTTCGATCATAGTTACCCGCGCACCATTTTCTACAGTCTTAATGGCAGCGGCAAAAGCACCAGAGCCAGAACCTATGATGGCAATATGCAAACCGTTTTCACCGCCTGTTGTGGCAGGCGTGGAAGTAGCGTCTTCTGCTAATTTGACCTCATAGCCTAAGGCTTGGACAGTGTCCAATAATCGTTGTGTGTCTGTAGCGGTAGTCGCTTTTACTTGAGCGATCTCTTCAGCATAGGAAACATGAGCGCTAACTCCAGGCAAGGCAGACAGCGCTTTTTCAATCGTTGTTGCGCAGTGATCACAGGTCATACCTTTAATATATAGTTTGATATTTTTTGCATTACTCATTGCAGTTTTCCTTACGTGTGATGATATTGTGTTTTTCTTTTCATTATAGGACAGTCGAAAAACGGGCTGCGTTGACTTTTTTGCCTACCTCGAAAGCTTCGTTAAGGGAAAGCAGAAAGATGTTGTTGTGTTGATTTGTCCATGTTTCACCTGCTTCTTTGGAGTTGAAAAAATGGACGAAGTGGCAGAAGCTTGTACTTACATTTTCTTGAACGGATTTTTTATCCGGCAGCAAAAATGAGACCCAAATATCAGTTTGGGTAGGATGAATACTCTGTGGGGAAACCGTCAAAATTATGATTTCATTTGTTGTAGCGCAGACAGATGTGATTTGAACCGTAGCGCCTATTAATTCGGGGATGAATAGTGTGTCCCATGCGCACCAGGCGTAGCATTTTTTTTCATTCATCAGCATATGGTGAGGCGTCTCATTGACAGTGATACCTAAAAAGCCAATGATATCGTTAGCCTCGTTATAAAAAACACTACCCCATTTTTTTAGTTTTTCTCTTACCGTGTCCGGTGCTTGTTCAAGCAATTCTGCTAAGTGTTCTTGATGAAGTGGCTCACCTAAGCTCAGTTGTTGGTAGACTGTTCGCGCCAACACCTGCTCGGTGTGGTCCATTTTGGGAAAGGCAGCGATAAAAAAATCGCTTATTTTGTCAAGGTCATGAGTGATTGCCATCATGCATCCCTTCAGTTTATAGGTATGACGGATAACCCGCGTTGGTTGAAGCTTTGATGAGATGATCCACGCAACAAAATGATTTTCGTTTATTCAAGAAAGAGGATTCCGTACCAAGGGAAGGCCACCATGAGTGCTATAAAAGCTGTGACCACCCAAAAAGCACGTCGTTGTTTGCGTAAACTATCGGGTTGAGCACAAGATGCATCAACATTGCAGTTTTGTGGTGTGAGATAAAGTTTGCGGAAGGCCAGACCTAAAAATATTAGTGTGATGCCAATAAAAATCGGGCGATAAGGCTCCAGTGCTGTCAGGTTGCTGATCCAGCTGCCACTGATGCCTAGAAATAAAAATACGACTGGCCCAAGACAGCAGGCAGACGCGGTGAGACCTGCAATGATTCCGGCAAACAAAGTGCCTTTGGATAGTGTGTTTTCAGCGTCTGCTTGCTCTTCTGTCACAATAGTATTTCCGAAGGATAGCCAGCAACGGTGGTGGCCTGTGTCAGGTTTGGAACGCTGGTTTTGCTGGCATCATAGTAAACTGTCGCGGTATTGGCTTTTACATCAACTGTTGCCTTATACACGCCATTGACCTGTTGTAGCGCCTTACGGACGGTGGGGCCACATGTTGCGCAGGTCATGTTGCTGACCACCAGACTCACTATTTGTGCTGATTCAGGAATGGCGATTTGTGGCTGATTATTTTCATCGCCGCAAGCGGTGAGTAAAAAAATAAAAGCAATTAAGATAATAGTGCGCACAGTGTGACCCCCAAAATAAAATTCGAGAGTAGTTTAACAAGCGTACCTAGGTACAGAGTCAAGCGCTGAAGCACAAAAATGTACTTCATATATCTGTTTCGTCTGTCGATAAACAGGTAGTTGTGAATTTATGTTCTATTAACGTCGAGTCAAGGCTGATACTTATAAATGTCAAACCATTCAAAAACATGCTATCGATGAAGTGATGTCTTTACCTTCATCACAATCATTGCTTAATACGTCTGAAACCTCATCGCGCCGTTGCTCGCGAGTTGTTCCCGCTGCGGAGCAACCGATTCGAGTAGATATCAATGGCGATGGTTTTATTGATGTGCTGGAAGCGACAGATATTAGTCCTGGTGGTCTAGGTGTGATGGTGCCGCATGGTTTTAAGGGTTGCAATCTGAATAGTCTGGTGTCGTTAATTATTCAGTTACCGTTTCCTGTCAATAAGCATATTAAAGCTATAGGCAAAGTAATTCATCTTAATGAGAAAAACTTTGGCATTTCATTTGTTGACATGAGTCGAGGCGAGGAAGATAGAATTCAGGCTTATATAGATTTTCAAAGCGGTATTCATCAAACCTGGTTACAACGGTTCAGTCATTGGATTACGGATTAGTTTTTTAATGAGAAGCGCCATCTGTCAAGAATAATCTGTTTTAGTTGTAACCACTCCCGTGTTTCTCAATGCGTTTCGAAAATTCAAAAAGTCGTTAAATAAGCTAAGCAATCATCTATTTTTTCATTTCGATTTAACTACGAACTAATATTTCCAGTTAGCGATTTCACGATTGGGCAGTTTCCATTTTTATTGTCATCATTGCACTCGCCAATGAGTTTTTTCAAAGTTTTACGCATGGATTGAAGGTCTTTGATTTGTGCCTCGATTTGAATCAACTTGATTTCGGCTTCTTCACGTACGTCATTACAGTGGCCATAACCAAGCGCTAACAGACGAGATATATCCTGTAAGTTAAAGCCAAGTTTTTGTGCGCGTTTTACGAAACGTATGCGATCAATCGTTTCTTCGGGATAAACTCGAAACCCTTCAAGTGGTTTTCTGGGTTCATTGATTAAGTTAATTCTCTGGTAATAACGAATGGTTTCAACATTGACATCAGCCGCTTTGGCGAGGCGTCCAATTGTTAAGGGTGGCTGTTTCATTTCTAGCTCTCTTTTCTAAATAACAATAGTAATAGATTAACGCTGTATTCAGGTACAGTATAGAAAAGCTTGACCTGGAGTGGACTCCAGAGAGTAGGCTCTTTAGTATCTGAGAAGATTTTAGGAATTTTGTGTGTGATTTAAGGGAATAATATGAACCGTATTCGATTACATTTAATGACTGCTAGTTTACTGATTTTTGTTAGTGGCGTTACGTCAGCGCATGACCCTGTTTTTGGATTAGGTCCGCACACCCTTTTTAAGGGAGGCATCGAAACCCATATTGGTTTTGATCAAAGCAAAGCGAATACTAACAAAGCGATGGAAAGCTCTCTTGAGGTGGCTTATGGCATCACGGGTAACTGGACTGCCCGTGTAGAAATACCCTATGTGGATCGCAATATTGGCCCAAGTGGTATCAGCGATATGCGCATTGCAACTAAGTACCGTTTCTGGCGACGTGATGACCTAGGCTTGCAGGAGTCGTCAACGGCCTTCTTGAAAATTAAACCTGATACCGCAAGTAATGGCCGTGGCAATGGCGCTAGTGATTCCATACTTGGTATTGCATACGGTTATGAAAGCCGAAAATGGTACCGTTGGGCGTCTGTGCGTTATCGTTTTAATGGTGAAGCGTTAGGAAATGTGAGCCGTGGCGACCAATACTTGGTCGACTTAGTCACCGGCATTCGTTTCAAGCCGAGCGCTTACAAGGAAGCCGATTGGGTTTGGATGTTAGAGCTGAATGGTGAAAAAACTAAAAACAGCCAGCTAAACGGTGTTGCGTTGGCTAACAGTGGCGGCACGGAATGGTTTCTTTCGCCAGGTTTAATGTGGACATTACGTAACTTTGCGATAAAAACAGGTATGCAGTTTCCAGTCGCTAGTAACTTGAATGGCATACAGGCTGAATCGGACTACCGAGCTAAGCTGGAATTCGAATGGCATCTGTAAGCATAGTATTTTTTGTCGGCACAGATACGCCGCTAAAAATTAGGAGAGTGACATGAAAAAAGTTATGTTGTTAATCGTCATTAGCTTGCTCTGGAGCACGACACTTTTTGCAGCAGGGACTCAATATGATTTACGTGTGGATGGTTTGGCCTGTCCATTTTGTGCCTATGGCATAGAAAAGAAACTCACCAAGACGGATGGCGTGGAGTCAGTCGCATTTGACCTTGAAAAAGGGCTGGTGATCGTCAAAGTGAAAGAAGGCATGACCTTTAGTGAAGCGCAATTAAAACTACTCATTGAGGACTCTGGCTTTACCATGCGTTCTATGACTGAAAAACCAATTATATAAGGCCAATTATATAAGGGTTGGGTGGAGAGATGAAAATTAAATTTTCACTCTAAGCTAAGGTTTAAATATTTTAATAGGGTTTTACTGGATGTTTCGATCTAAACTACTTTTGTATCTTTTGTTTGTGATCTTAGCAACAGTGTTGTTGTCTTCTTGCGCATGGTTTCCCGCTGTTAAAGAGCCACCATATCAGCTTGTAAAAACCTGGGGAGGTAAAGGCAATAGCGCTGGCAAGTTCAATGAACCGACAGGTGTCGCTGTATCGAAAGCCGAACTTTTTGTCAGTGATTCACGCAACGCCCGTATTCAGGTTTTTGATTTTAGCGGTAATTTTTTACGTTTTATCGGTGAGTCGGGCAATGCAGCAGGGCAGCTTCGTCGCCCTATGAACTTGACAGTAGCCAATGAAGAGCTCTATGTCGCGGATTACTTCAATGACGTAATTCAGGTTTATTCTTTACAAGGTCAGTTTCTTCGTGACATTGGCAAGCCGGGATCAGAAGCGGGCGAGTTCAACGCGCCAGGTGGCGTTGCCGTGGCAAAAAATGGTGATCTCTTTGTTGCAGACTTTTATAACCAACGCATACAGCAACTCGATTCAAAGGGCAGCTTTATTCGTCAATGGGGGACGACTGGTGAAACCGGTATTTGGGCGAGTAAATTTAATTATCCCACCGATACGGCTATTGCCAGTGATGGTACGCTTTATGTCGCAGATGGTTACAGCGACAGAGTTCAAGTTATTAGCCCGAACGGAGAATTTTCACATAAATGGGGCGGCCCGTTTGCAATAAATATTTTCGGTTCGTTTAATGGTTGGTTTGCCACTGTGACAGGAATTGATGTGGGTCCGCAAGGTAACGTGTTCGTGGCAGATTTTTATAATGATCGCGTGCAAAAATTTACCCCAGACGGAAAATTTCTCAATGCCTTCGGTTTGCCAACACAAGCACCGACGCATACCTCAATTGCTGTGGCTATTTCAAGTGATGACACAGTGTTTGTCGCTGATTATGCAAATCATCAAATTCAGGTGTGGCGGCCTGGGCAGTGAACCATATCTAAAGTGATTGATTTGTTTAATGGGTACATAGATAAATGAATGTAAAAACTGTCGATATCGAAGTATTTTCCTCATCAGTTTGCAACCGTTGCCAGCGTGCCAGTCTTATGGTTTCAGCATTACTAGAAGAGCAAGCTTTCGATACGATCACATGGCGCGAAATTAATGTAGTAGAAGAAATCGATTATGCTGTAGCCCATGCAGTATTATCCACACCAACTATAGTTATTGGCGGGACACAAAGATTTACCACCTTACCCAGTGAACAGAAGCTGCGTGATGCGATACAGGATTATATGTCGCATGTGAGGTCCGGTAATGAATAGTTACGCCATCGGCGAGGTCAGTCGTTTGCTAACGATGAGTGTCGATACGCTTCGTTATTATGAAAAAATAGGATTGCTACCAAAAGTAAGTCGTAAAGAATCTGGTATTCGCTGTTACAGCGACAAAGATATCTCGCGGTTAAAATTTATCAAACGTGCTCAAAAAATGAATTTCACGCTGGCCGAAATCGGTGATCTGTTGAAAATGCGTGAAGATCCGCAAAATGCTCGCAATGAAGTACGTCAGTTAACGCTGAATAAGTTGAAGGAAGTGGAAGTACGTGTAACAGAATTAGATACTTTGCGAGGGGAATTGGCCTTGTTAGTCAATCTTTGTACTGCCAACAAAGAAGGTTGCCCAATAATTGAGATAATAGATAAGGATGGACTGCCAAAAACGGTTTGATAACATTGATCAGGGCCGCAGTATTTTTATTGATCCAGAATACTGGATGGCATTGCTTGATTACCCCCTAATACTTGCACTATAGTGCAAGTATGCAGATGGTTACTATTCAGGCGGAAGCAATTTTTCAGGCATTAGCGGATGAGACCCGATTACGGATTATTCGTTTAATGGTGATCACTGGCGATGAGACCTGCTTGTGTGAACTGGTTGATAGCTTGATGGAACCTTCATATAAACTTTCTCGCCACCTGAAAATCTTACGTCAGGCAGGATTATTGTCATCTCAAAAAGAGGGGCGTTGGGTCTATCATAGCTTAGTGATGAAGCCTGTGTATCTGAAGCAGTTGTTCGCAACCGTACGAGTGCTCCCCGATATTGATGAGATCTACGGTGCAGATTTAAAACGCTTCCGCGAACGATTGCGCTTGCGTGAAGATGGACGTTGCCAGGTAGGAATCCAGTCCGAAGAGTTCAAGGCTGAGACAGGGTAATCATGTCCGGGTGTGATTGCGAGATTGAAATTAAAAACAGAGATCAGAGTCGTGTACTTATCCTGTTATTGGCTATTAACGGAATGATGTTTGTTGCGGAAATTGTCGCCGGAATTATCAGCGATTCGACAGCCCTGATTGCTGATTCACTGGATATGCTGGCAGATGCCACTGTTTATGCGATTGGTTTCTACGCTGTGGGGCGGAGTCTGCTCATCAAGGCGAAGGCGGCTCATATCAGCGGTGTTTTTCAAATAGTGTTGGGACTGGGGGTGTTGTTTGACATCGTGCGTCGCGCCATTGTCGGCAGTGAGCCTGAATCGGTAATGATGATTGTTGTGGGTGTTGTGGCACTTATTGCCAACGTTGTTTGCCTGGTGTTGATCTATAAACATTGCCAGGGTGAGGTGCATATGCGAGCAAGCTGGGTTTTTTCAAAAAACGATGTGATTGCTAATTTAGGTGTGATTACCGGAGGTCTGCTGGTTGCGTATACCGGTTCATCCTATCCTGACCTGATTATCGGTTTACTCATTGTCGCTATTGTGGTCAGAGGTGGTTTTCACATTATTAAAGATGCTAATCACGAAAAAAACCAACAGGAGGTGACACCGTGAATATTAAATATGGTTTTGGAAAAACTGTTTCTATGGATTTTGAAGCGGCAATAGATGTTGTAACTCATGCGCTTCAAACAGAAGGCTTTGGTGTGCTTACCGACATCGATGTGGCTGCCACAATGAAGAAAAAACTAGGGGAAGAAATGCTTCCTTATCGAATCCTTGGTGCTTGCAATCCCTCTCTGGCTCATCAGGCGATTTCGAACGAACCTTCCATTGGCCTGTTGTTGCCTTGCAACGTGGTTGTTCGTCAGGAAGAGAGCGGTGTCGTTCATGTGGAATTCATGGATCCCGCTTCGGTATTAAGTCTGGTGGAAAATCCAGCCGTCGCTAAACTTGCTGGCGAAGTAAAGACTCGCTTAGAGCGAGTGCTTGAGGCGCTATAAGCTACTCTATCATTATGCGTCAATTCATCGCCCATTTGCTGATTTTATTTGTATTTGCCACCAATGTGGCATGGGCGATGGAAGACTGCTCTTCGCAGTATTCGAATGAAGATTATGAGCTGATGCAATTTAGTGGCTTACCCAGTGACGCTATGAATGGTGGTGTTAGTGACGACCCCTGTGTCGGTTGTCTTCATCTCGTTTCGATTCCTCTTGGAACTAAATTCGATTATTTTCCACTCACTCGTCAAGATGTAATGCGGATAGAGAGCTCTTTTCACTCCCTGGACCAAGCTCCTCCCATTCGACCTCCCCAAATCTAAGTTCCTGCTCGGGGTGCTATAGGCCCCGCATCGTTTGCTGTACCCATAATTTCAAGCAAGGACTTAACAAATGAGAAGACAATTATTCACGTCGATAGCGATGTTCGGCTGCATTTTACTTTTGCCCGTTGGGGCGGTAAACGCAAGCGATCAACTAGCATTGACGAACTTAGTTCGCACTGTGCTGGATGAAAATCCGCGTGCTCTGGCGGCACGATCCGCACTGGATGCGGCGCAGGCTAGTGAAAGGGTAGCCGACCGGCCACTCTACAATCCGGATCTCGAAATCGAGTATGAGGATGCGGGTGCTGTCACCAAGACGTTGGGGCTGAGCCAGTCCGTTGACTGGGGCGACAAACGCGAAGCCCGCACCCGTGTGGCAGCGTTTGAGCACGAGCGTGTTGCCGTCGAATTGGCTAATATTCGCCAGGCGCTGGCCATAGAATTATTGACTGCTTTGGCTGATTATCATACTGTCGCTGAACTCACGGCCCTGGCAAAGCAACGCCATAGCTTGATGCAGCGTTTCCTCTCTCTAACAGAGCAACGCATCCAGGCCGGTGATCTGGGGCAGGTGGCGCTGGATTTGGCCAGGCTGGCCGACACTGAGGCAAACCTGCAACTGGCTCGCTTGCAGGGCATTCAAGTAGAGACGGAACAGGCGCTAACAGCCATTGCCGGTGCTGGACTGAATAGCTGGCCAGCTTTGCCGGATATTCCATCATCCACTCAGTTTGATACCTCAAATATCGATACCTTACTTGAACAGTTACCCGCGCTACGTGCAGCTCGCAGTCAAATTTCCACGGCTCGTGCGGCAGTGGAGTTAAGTCGCCGTGAACGCAAGGCCGACCCCACCATCGGTCTTCGTGGTGGCCGTGAAGAATCAGATAATTTGATTGGTTTGACGCTCTCCATTCCGTTGTTCGTGCGCAACAACTTCAGCGCCGAGGTCGATGTGGCCAATGCTGATGCCATCCAGGTCGAGCAGAGTGCACAGAACATTTATCGCACCAGTCGTGCCCAGCTGATATCCACCGCACGGCGTTTTGAATTGGGCCGCCAGGCTTGGGATGACTGGCGGCAAACCGGGTTGAGCAGCCTGGAGAGTCAGACTCAGCTACTGGAACGGCTATGGCAAGCAGGTGAGCTCAGTACGGCGGATTACCTGGTGCAAATCAAGCAGACACTGGATACACGCACTGCTGCCGCCGAGCTGCACAGCAGCCTGTGGCAGGCCTGGTTCGAATGGCTTGCGGCCAGTGGTAAAACAGAATCCTGGCTTGGGTTGAAAGATTGATGTCTTGCTCACCGAAAATTATTGGAGAAAATAGATTATGAACAAATTATTAAATCGCCTACTTATTCTCTGCCTGTTGAGCAGTACGCAGGTGTTTGCTGAAGAAGAGCATGAGGAAGAAGTAGGTATTCCACCCATGACGCTAGAGCAGCGCCAGGCGATGGGCATTCTTACCCAAACAGTGGGTAAACAATTGCTCGCCGATGAGGTGGTCGCGCCCGCAGAGGTGACGGTCAACCGTTACCGCACCGTCGAGGTGACACCGCGTATCACTGCCCAGATTATCCAGCGCCACGCTCGTATGGGGGAACAGGTTAAAAAAGGTCAGAAGCTGGTGACGCTTTCCAGTGTCGAGATGGCTGAGGCTCAGGGTCAGTTGTTGATCGTTGACAAAGAGTGGCGTCGAGTGCAGAAGTTAGGTCGCAAGGTGGTGTCAGAAAAACGCTATGTCGCAGCTCAAGTCGATCATCAGCAAGCTTACGCTAAAGTGCTTGCTTTTGGCATGACCGAAGCGCAGGTGAAGGCTTTGTTGGAACAGGGGGATGTCTCCAGGGCAACGGGCACCTTTGATCTGATCAGTGCCCAGATGGGCACCGTGCTTAGTGATGATTTTGTCATTGGTCGGGTGGTGGAACCGGGACAGGTGCTAATGGAGATTAGCGACGAGTCTCGCCTATGGGTGGAGGCAAAGCTGGCAGCAGAAGTGGCTGCCCGTATCGAAATGGGTGCTTCCGCTCGCGTTAGCAGTGATGAGCGTCAGTGGGTTGGCGGCAAGGTAGTACAGATTCACCGCCGTATGGATGAGACGACCCGGACACTGGCTGTGCGTATTGAGTTGGACTCAAGCGAGGGTGGTCTGCGCCCCGGTCAGTTCGTTAAGAGTGCGATTGAACTCGCAGCGGGTAAGCCAGTACTGACGGTGCCCAGTGAGGCAGTGGTGCTATTGCAAGGGGATTACGTCGTCTTCAAGCCGAAAGGTGAAGAGATTCATCCCGTACCGGTGGAGCGCGGTGTCACACGCGGTCACTGGACCGAGATCAAAGCCGGTCTGGCTGAGGGTGATGAGGTCGTCGCCCAGGGAGCCTACGTGCTCAAGTCGATGCTGTTGAAATCGATGATCGGCGACGCTGACTGAGGAGTATTGTTATGTTAAATAATTTAGTCGAAGCGTCCTTACGCTATAAATTTCTGGTGCTCGTCTCCTTCGCCGTTGTGGCCTTTCTCGGCTGGCGGGCGGTGACCACGGTGCCTATCGACGCCTTTCCCGATGTCACTCCGGTGCAGGTCAACATTTACACCGAAGCGGCAGGTCTGGCGGCGGAGGATGTCGAGGAGCTGCTCACTTTTCCGGTGGAATCCGGCATGGCGGGTCTGCCCGGTGTGCAGGAGATCCGCTCGGTGAGCCTGTTCGGGCTTTCTTATGTCTCGGTATATTTCTCTGATGACTTGGATATCTACTTTGCCCGACGTTTGGTGATGGAGCGCCTGCAAGAGGTGGGCGACCGTCTTCCCGAGGGTTACGGCAAGCCGGAGATGGGGCCGAATACCTCGGGTCTGGGGCAGGTTTTCTGGTATACCGTAGAGCGGGCCGACAAGGCTCTCGAAAAAAACGTTAGCAACATGGATCTGCGCAGCCTGCAAGATTGGCAGGTACGTTTGATGCTGCGCACCGCGCCGGGCGTGGATGATGTGATGTCCTGGGGCGGCGAAGAACGCCAGTTCCAGGTGGTCATAGATCCGCTGAGACTGATCGAATACGACCTCAGCTTTCGCGAAGTGATGGAGGTGATCGAGCGCAACAACGGCCAGGTGGGTGGCCAGTACATCAACCAGGGCAAAGAGCAGTATCTGGTGCGTGGCCTGGGGCTGGTGGAGAATGAGACCGATATCGGCAACATCGTCGTTAAGGTGGAAGATGGCACGCCGGTCTATCTGCGTGACGTGGCCGACATCGCTCAACAACCGGCGCTACGTTTCGGAGCGGTGACCCGCGATGGCGAAGAGGTGGTGCTGGGTATGGCCCTGGCGCGTATCGGTGAGAATGCTAAGAACGTGGTGGCGGTGGTGAAGGAGAAGTTCGATATTGTCGAGTCCGCCCTGCCCGAAGGCGTTGAGTTGCGACCAGTCTACGAGCGTACCGATCTGGTGGACAAGGCGATTAGCACCGCTGTGAAGGCGCTGGTGGAGGGTTCTATTCTGGTGGCCATTATTTTGTTTCTTTTCCTCGGCGAGATCCGTTCCGCCATTGTCGTGATCTCTGCGTTGCCGCTGGCGATGTTGATCGCCTTTATCTTCATGAGCGAGATGGGCTTGTCGGCTAACCTGATGTCGCTGGCGGGGCTGGCCATCGGTATCGGTATGATGATCGATGGCGCCATCGTGATGACCGAAAACGCCTTTCGCATCATGGCCGAGTGGCGTGAGAAGGGTGAAAAAGTCAATCGTAATGCCGCTGTGCTGGCCGCCGCCAAAGAGGTCGCCAACCCGATTGCCTTCGCCATTCTGATTATCATCGTGGTGTTCCTGCCGCTGTTCAGCCTCGAAGGTTTGGAGGGCAAACTGTTCAAACCCATGGCCTTCAACATCAGTTTCGCCATGGCCGGTTCATTGTTATTGACGTTAACCATCATCCCCGTACTGGCGGTGTTGATCCTCAAGCCAAAAGAGGAGCGTGACACCCTATTGGTGCGATGGCTCAAACGCGCCTATCTGCCGACGCTGGCTTGGTCTCTGGGCCACAAAAAAACCGTGGTTGGCAGCGCCGTGGCATTGTTGATTGGTACGTTGGCACTCTTTCCTTTGCTGGGCAAGGAGTTTATGCCGCAGCTGCAGGAGGGTTCGATTATGTGGCGGGTGGTGTCTATTCCTTCTACATCACTGGATCAGTCCATAGAGATTTCCAAAGATGTATCGAAGGTGTTGACCGCTTTTCCCGAAGTCAAAACCACCATAGCCATGATCGGTCGCGCCGAGAAAGGTGAGACAGCAGATGTGAACTACATGGAGATCTACACCGAGCTGAATCCTCACGAGGAGTGGCCTGAAGATCGGTCGATGGAATCATTGGTTGAGGAGATGCGCGAGCAGTTAGAAGTGGCAGTACCAACGGCAGTCATCAGTTTTACCCAACCTATTCAAATGAGGGTGGAAGAGCTGATTTCCGGTGTACGCGCTACTTTGGCAGCCAAGCTCTACGGCCAGGATCTGAAGGAGCTGGATCGCATCAGTCAGCAGGTCAAAAATGCGATCAGTCAGGTGTCTGGCGTGGCTGACTTGTCACTGGAAGCTAACCTGGGTAAACCGCAGATCCAAATTCGAGTCAATCGTGAGCAACTGGCCCGGTACGGCATGAATGCCGACGAAGTGCTCACTGTAGTGCGTACCGGCATTGGTAACGAGCCGGTGTCGACGTTGATTGATGGCGTCAAGCGATTCGACATCACTGTGCGGCTAAACGATGCGGCAAAAATGTCAGTCGATGCGATTCGCAACATCCCGCTGCGTAGCAGTAACGGTGCCATTGTGCCACTGCACAAGGTGTCCGATGTCTCGGTGAAAGAGGGTTACTCCTTCATCCGCCGCGAGCAGTTGCAACGTTATGCTGTGATTCAGATGGATGTACGCGGCCGTGATGTGGATGGTTTTGTGCAGGATGCCGAAGCGGCCATTGAAGCCAACGTCGATCTACCGCCGGGTTACTGGATCGAATGGGGTGGCGCGTTTGAGAATCAGCAACGAGCGATGACGCGATTAGCCATCATAGTACCGCTGACCATCTTCTTCATCTTCGTGCTGCTCTACACCGCGTTCAATTCAATCAAGTATGCCACGCTGATTATCGCCAACGTGCCCTTCGCTACTATCGGTGGCATTGTTTCTCTGTTTATCAGTGGTCAATATCTGTCAGTGCCATCGGCAATTGGTTTTATCGCAGTTTTCGGTGTGGCGATGCTCAATGGTATTGTCCTGATAAGCTTTCTCAATGAACTGCGAGAGAAGGGATTGTCAGTCTATGACGCTGTGCGTAAAGGTGCAGAGATGCGCCTGCGGCCGGTGATGATGACCGCTAGCGTGGCGATACTGGGTCTGGTGCCGATGTTGCTCTCCAGTGGTGTCGGTGCGGAAACTCAGCGGCCGCTGGCGGCAGTGGTGGTGGGTGGTTTGATCACCTCAACCTTGTTGACCCTGGTGTTGTTGCCGGTGATCTATGAATGGATGGAAACGCGCAAGAAGAGCTAGTGCCTTTTGCTACAATTCAATTTTTAAATCAAGTTCAGGAGAACAATGATGAAAATATTCAAACTGTTATTACTTGTAGGTCTTATTGTTATTGCTACGCCCTCTTTTGCCGAGGAGGGACACATGTCTGGGCATTCCGGCATGCAGATGGACTCACCCATGGATATGTCAATGATGGGTGAAAAGGAGTGTGATCAGATGGGCGGTATGAAACATGACAAAATGGACGGCATGAAAAAGATGATGGAAATGAGGCAGCAGCATATGCAGGTCATGGAGGATCGATTGGCTAACATCGAGAAACTGCTGCAACAACTGGTTGAACTGCAGAAGCAGAACGGTTCGGCAAAATAAACAGGGTTTGAAACTATGTTGCTCGTGGTACCCGGTTGGCAGGAAACAACGCTAGCCGGATCGCCTCTGGTATAAGGAAAAAATATGAAAGAGATCAAAGCATTCATTCACCGCAATCGTATTATCGATGTTATTCACGCGCTTAAGGAGGGTGGTTTTCGTAACCTCTCCGTCGTTGATGTAAAGGGCACTCTTAAGGCGTTGGGGAATAAGGAGCAAGATTATTCAGTCGAACTGGGAGCCGCTATTATTGCCGAGATAAAACTGGAATTGGTTTGTGATGAGTCACGGGTAGATATGGCGATCCAGCTGATTCAGAAAAATGCCCGAACAGGTCAAGATGATGCTGGGTGGATTTATGTTTTCGATGTTGGTCAAGCGATTCGTATTGAAGTGTGAGTAGAGTTTGATCAGAAGAGGAGAGCATCTTTTTTGGAGTTACCAGTGAAGGCAATAATGTTTAAGAATAATTGAAAGATAGTTTTGAACATAGATGTGCGGTTGCTAGGAATTAATTAAGTAAACAAATTTCGAGTGAACCCGAAAACAGAATAGACTACAGATTGCGGGGAATATTTATTGCAAACGCAGATAACGATCGTAAGATGTTCCCGCACTTTTAAGCAGAGGAGACAAAATCATGATGGATACGATGAACAATGGATGTGGCGACTGGTGGATGGGTGGCGGCATGTGGTTTTTCTCGATTCTGTTCTGGGTCGTGATCATTGCCGGTGTAGTCTTTATCGTCAAGTCGATGATGGAGCGTAATAAGGATGAAACTTCTTACAGTGAATCACCGTTGGAAATACTGAAAAAACGCTATGCCAAAGGAGAGATTGACCGGGAGACCTTCGAGCGAATGAAAAGGGATGTTGAATAAGGTCCCCTATGAAAAAGAACCAAGATTTATCATCGGTGCAGTTTTGTTGCTGGTCGGATTCGCGATGTTTATGAGTATGCATGGTTCTCATATGTCCATTGCAGGCATGATAGTGTAATGCCACAGCTAATGTGGCTAGTGGTGCAAGTGATATCTTGATAGAGCATTTTGTAAATTGAAGCGAGACCATCACCTTTACGAAGTAGACAGAATGGGCGATCGGCGCTTGGGGTTTGCCATTGCTATCAACATGCTGTTGACATTGGTGGAGGTGATTGGTGGTATTGTTTCAGGCAGCCTGTCGTTGATTGCCGATGCTCTGCATAATTTTAGTGACGCCAGTTCTTTATTGATCGCTTTCGTTGCGCGAAAAATAGGCCGCCAACCTGCCGACCACTTCAAAACTTTCGGTTACAAACGTGCCGAGGTGATCGCTGCACTGGTGAATCTGGTTACACTGGTGCTGGTGGGGCTCTATCTAATCTACGAGGCGCTGTGGCGGATATATGAGCCTCAGATTATTGAAGGCTGGACAGTGCTGGTGGTTGCGGCCATCGCATTAATTATTGATGTGGGTACGGCGGTGCTGACTTATCATATGTCTAAAACCAGCATGAATATCCGCGCTGCCTTTCTACACAATGTCTCAGATGCACTGGCATCGGTGGGGGTGATTATCGCCGGAGCCTTGATACTGTCCTATAATTGGTACTGGAGTGATACGGTGTTGACGCTGCTTATTGCTGGTTATGTGCTTTATCAAGCTGCGATGCTCTTACCCAAAACCATCCATATTCTGATGGAAGGTGCGCCGGAAGATATCTCCATTCAGGACGTTATCGTTGTTATGGAACGAACCACCGGTGTCTCAGGAGTCCATCACGTTCATATATGGCAGCTCGATGAACATAGGAACGCACTGGAAGCCCATGTCGTAATCGACAATCCGAGGGAATTGGAAATTGTTAAAGATGCTCTTAAAACTGCGCTCTCGGATCAGTTTTTCATTGCTCATTCAACGTTGGAGTTCGAGTTTACCCACTGTCAGAATTAATGTTGCTGAGCGACGACTGGTCTTCACGCTGTGGTCAAAGTCTCTTGTCTCGAAGTAGCCGCATAGCTGACGCATTCACCTGCTTCGTGGAAAAGGCGCATCAGCGCATTTGTATAATTTCTGGGGCTGATATCACCCTAGCTTAGCTCTCCACGGAGATCAGTGACGGCAGGTTACACGATTTATTGTTTTAGTCACCATTTGAAAAATTAAGAACGTCAATGTCCATACAGGCTCGCATAAAATGTAGTGATAAAAGAACAAATGCGTTCCTTAAGTTTGGTGTCAAGTGCTGTATTTAACCGCCGATAATAAACTTGCATTCATATTGAGTTATTATCTAAACTGCCGCACATGGAATATTTCCGCCGGATAAATAAACGAACATTGCTGCTGTGGAGCTTATTGCTCAGCTTGTCGTTGCTGTGCGCGCAAGGCGCAGGATTGCATGTTCATAGTGTGGATCATGGCCATGATGAACTTCAGAGTCATGTTCATGGGGCTGATGAAGCTGATGATCATACTCATATGAGTAAAGCTCATTTTACTCACGACACATCTCACAACGATCACCATGATGACGTTGTATCCGAAATAGATGTCAGCCCAGAAGGGTTGTTGAAAAATGCCAGTAACAACATTTTTTCTATAGCTTTATTCACTTTCTTTTTTATCTTGGTAATGTTTGTTTCTTCTCGGCAGCTGATTTATTGCCATCGAGAATGCAAACTCATCCTTGATAAATACTACCTCCTTTCCCCGCCTTTACGGGCACCCCCACAGTACTAAACAATTTCTGATCATTTCCGGTTAGCGTGGCGTTGAGCCTTCTGCGCCGGTTGGTTTTGCCATGTTTTTTTAGCTGGCGAACGCCCATTGAATGATTTGACTCAAGAGAATTTCGCTATGGGATTTCCTGCGAGTCTGTTCATCTGTTGGGTAGTGCGAATAAAACGCACAAGAGGAGTTTGTAATGTGGAAACCTTTTTTTATGCCAACCCCTGTTGGTAAATGGGCGGCTGCGGCCTGTTTGATATTTTTCAGTATAGCCGTTGCTGCTGATCCTGATTTAGGGGGTGATAAGCGTACGATTAGCTTGCATGACGCTGTGACTAAGACGATCACCCATAACTTGGGTTTGAGAGTCTTTGATTATCAACTAAAGGCTCAGGAGGGGAGAGTGCTGCAAGCGGGGTTGGCACCCAGCCCTGAATTGAGTTTCGTTTTAGAAGATGTGTTGGGCACGGACAAGTACAATGATCTTGATAGATCCCAAACAACGATCAGTATTGGCTGGGTACTTGAACGAGGCGTCCGTCAGCGTTATATCGATGCCGCATATGCGGAGTCATCCCTATTCTCTGTTGAGGCCGACATCAAGCAGCTTGATGCTGCCGCCGAAACAGCACGTCGTTATCTTGTCAGTCTTGCATTCCAGGCGCGTATGGAAAACGCAGAAAAAACGGTCAGGCTCGCGACAGAAACTATTGAAGCGGTACAAAAACGTGTTAATGCAGGTAAAACACCTGAGGCTGAACTATCCAGAGCGCGGGCTGAATTGGCGCGCAGAAAACTGGAACGTGAAGACATTGAACATGAACGGGTATCCGCTAATCGACGATTGGTTGCCCAATGGGGAGAGACAACGCTAGATTTTGAGCGAGTTGAGGGCGACATCGTTCGCTTACCCCGGCTGGCGTCATTCGAAATACTTAAATCACGACTGCAACAAAATTCTGAGTTCACCCGCCTGCTGTCAGATCAGCGTTTGAAAACAGCGGAGTTGAGACTTGCTCAAGCGCAGAGCAAGCCAGACTGGCAGCTAAACACGGGGCTTCGTCATATTGGTAGCAGTAGTGATGTGACATTTGTCGCAGGCATCACTGTTCCTTTTGGAGAACGTACCCGTAATCTTGGTCGTATCGCAGAGGCAAGCGCCAATCTGGAAAAAATAAATCTGGAAGAAAATGCAGTGCGTGTTCGTATCGAAACCGCGCTCTACGTTATGTATGAAAAATTGCAACATAGTTTGCATGTGATCGATTCCGTACGCGATGAAATTATCCCTCCACTTGAAAAAGCGCTTACAGAAACTCGCCGGGCATACAACCTTGGGCGATACAGTTATCTGGAGTGGCGTAGTGTCCAGGCTGAACTATTGAATGCACATAATGCATTGATTGAAGCGAGTATTGATGCTCACCGGAACATTATTGAAATCGAACGATTAACAGGTGTGCGCATCGCGCAACCGAAGACAAACCCATGAGGCCTCTTATGAACAAAGTTATAAAAATATCAACGCGTGCGATTTGGATACCACTACTATTGGCTTTTTTCCTTACCGCTTGCGGTGGTACGAATCCAGAACAAGCAATGTTGTCAAAAGGTGCCCACGGCGAAACGGCAGCAGCAGAACCAGAAAAAGGTCCACACCGCGGGCGACTACTTAGGGATGGTGATTTTACGCTAGAGCTCGCCATCTTCGAGACTGGAGTGCCGCCTGAGTTTCGCGCCTACGCAACAAAAAGTGGTAATACATTGAACCCTGAAGAAGTGAATCTCAATATCAAGCTCACCCGTTTAGGTGGCAAGATTGATGACATTAACTTTAAACCGCAAGGCGATGCATTGCGAGGTGATACCGCCATCTACGAGCCCCACTCATTTGTTGTCACGATCAATGCCACACACGCTGGCGCAACCCATACCTGGGAATACGATAATTTCGAAGGCCGCACCAAAATTGAAACTGCGGTCGCCGGAGCCCTGGAAATCGAATCCATGATTGCTGGCCCAGTGGTGATGCAGGAAACCATTACTGTCTATGGTCAAATCAAGGCAAACAGTGAGCTGATCCGTAAAGTCAGCGCCCGTTTTGAGGGCGTGATCAAATCCGTTTCGCCATCACTCGGCGACAAGGTTCGCAAAGGCCAAAAGCTCGCGACGGTTGAAAGCAATGAAAGCCTGGAGCTCTATACCATTATCGCACCCATTAGTGGGGTAGTGACTCAGCGCGATGCCAACGCTGGTGAACAAACCAATCGTCGCCAACTGTTCACAATTATGGATACCTCCTCTGTTTGGGTGGATTTGTCAGTATTTTCTGGCGATCGTTCACGAGTAAAAGTGGGGGCGCCTGTCACCATAGTCGATTCGGCTGGGGGCGAACTAATTACAGGTAAAGTGTCTCGTATTGATGTTACGGCACAGGCCAATCAATCAGTGAATGTTCGTGTTGTATTGGATAATAAAGATGGCAATCTACTGCCCGGTAGTTTTGTCACTGCACAAATAGAAGTGGCTGAACATTCAGTTCCTCTCGCAGTAAAACGAAGCGGCTTACAAGCCTTTCGGGATTTTACGGTGGTCTATGCGCAAATCGGTGAGGAGTATGAAGTGCGCATGCTGGATCTCGGCCTACAGGCCGGTGAATGGGCTGAGGTGCTCGGGGGGCTGGAACCCGGCACCCGCTACGTCAGTGAAAACAGCTACGTCATCAAAGCCGATATTGAAAAATCCGGCGCATCTCACGACCACTAGGACTCTACCATTATGCTTGAATATATTATTAAATTCTCACTCGCCCGACGAGGTTTGGTGTTGGCGTTAGTCCTCATGATAATGGGGCTAGGTGCATGGAAATTTACCCAGCTGCCTATTGATGCAGTTCCAGACATTACCAATATACAGGTTGCCATCAATACCGCTGCGCCGGGTTATACACCATTGGAAGTAGAACAACGGGTAAGTTTTCCGGTAGAAACCGCTATGGCGGGGATACCGAAACTCTCCTACACACGCTCCGTATCTCGTTATGGTTTGTCCCAGGTGACCGTTGTCTTTGAAGAGGGCACGGATATCTATTTTGCCCGACAGTTAGTCGGAGAACGCCTGAACGCCGCCAAAGCAAACTTGCCGTCAGCGCTAGAGCCTAGCCTCGGTCCGATTGCAACTGGTCTCGGTGAGATTTTTATGTTCACCGTCGATGCCGAACCGGGTGCAAAAAATAGCGATGGCAGCTTGATTACCCCCATGGATCTGCGTTCAGTTCACGATTGGATTATTCGTCCACAGCTGATGCGAGTTCCTGGCGTAGCGGAAATTAATCCTATTGGCGGGTTCAAAAAAGAGATACTTGTCGCACCTGAACCAGCAAAATTGCTGGCCTATGGTGTGAGTTACACCGACATTCTAAGTGCTATACAGGATAACAACGATAACCGGGGTGTTGGTTTCATTGAGCACAGTGGTGCGCAATGGTTAATGCGGGTACCGGGCCAAGCCGCCAGCCTGGATGACTTGAACAATATTATGATTGGCGAACATCAGGGCGTGCCTGTTCGCGTTAAAGACGTGGCAACTGTAAGTCTGGGTAAAGAGCTACGTTCAGGGGCGGCGACTCAGAATGGCCGAGAGGTTGTAATGAGCACCGTCTTCATGCTTATTGGCGAAAACAGTCGTACGGTTGCCAATGACATTGCCATTAAATTGGAAAAAGTTAAGAGCAGTCTGCCTGAAGGGATTACCGTCACGGCGGTCTATAATCGCACTAGCTTGGTAGATAAAACGCTGGAGACGGTTCAGAAAAATCTGCTTGAAGGCGCGTTGTTAGTTATCGTGGTTCTTTTCCTGTTGTTAGGCAATGTTCGCGCTGCGATTTTAACTGCCGCAGTCATTCCCATTGCCATGTTAATGACTATCACTGGCATGGTTCAGACAAAAACCAGTGCTAATCTCATGAGTTTGGGTGCGCTGGATTTTGGTTTGATTATTGATGGCGCCGTGATCATTGTTGAAAACTGCATGCGAAGGTTGAGTGAGTCTCATCACAAAGAGGGGTTGTCACTCAACGAACGTCTGGCTGTGGTATTTGATGCCACCCGCGAAGTGATTCGCCCTGCATTGTTTGGCGTATTTATTATTACTGCGGTATACATTCCTATCTTTGCGCTGGACGGCGTAGAAGGGAAAATGTTTCACCCCATGGCAATCACCGTCATCATTGCGCTGGTGAGTGCGATGGTTCTATCAATTACTTTCATACCTGCGGGCGTGGCGCTGCTCTTTAAGAAACCTATTACAGAAAAAAAGAATTTTGTTATTGAGGGTGCACGTTCACTCTATAAGCCCATCTTATCGTTCTCTTTGAAATTTAGATGGAGTGTTGTCACGTCAGCGATAGTTTTGATTGTTTTTTCAGGTTTACTAATACCTAGGCTGGGTTCTGAATTTGTTCCCAATCTTGATGAAGGTGATATTGCCATGCACGCCTTACGCATCCCTGGCACCTCACTCAATGAAGCGATACATCTGCAAAAAAGCCTGGAATCGGAAATTAAAAAACTGCCGGAAGTGGAAAGAGTCTTCGCCAAAATCGGCACAGCTGAGGTGGCCACCGATGCTGTACCGCCCAGTGTCGCGGATAATTTTATTATCCTGAAACCACGTGACGAATGGCCTGACCCTGACAAATCAAAAATGGAAGTTGTCGCTGAACTTGAAGCCTTGGTGACGCCGATTCCTGGTAATCGCTACGAATTCTTGCAACCCATTCAGATGCGATTTAATGAGCTGATTTCAGGCGTGCGTGCGGAAGTTGCGGTCAAGGTGTTTGGTGATGATTTCGATCAGCTTATCGCATTAGGCAGTCAGGTGGGGAAGGTCATTGAGAGTATTCCTGGTGCTGCCGATGTGGCAGTAGAGCAAACTACCGGGTTGCCAGTGATGACTATTCAACCCAAACGCGAAGCAATGGCACGTTATGGTTTAAGTATCGTTCAATTGCAGGATTTACTGGCGACTGCTCTGGGCGGAACAGTTGCTAATCAATTCTATGAAGGTGACCGTCGTTCCGATATCGTGATTCGACTGCCGGAGCGTTTACGCACGGATATCGATGCTTTGTCCACTCTGCCCGTTATGCTTTCAGATGGCAGTTATCTGCCATTGAGCGAAGTGGCGAATTTGAAATTGGTGATGGGCTATAACCAGGTCTATAGGGAAAATGGTAAACGTCGAGTGGTAATTGCTGCCAACGTACGAGGGCGAGATCTCGGCTCCTTCGTTCAAGAGGTTCAACAGGCCGTGAAAGAAAATGTTGAAGTGCCCGCGGGCTATTGGGTTGAGTACGGTGGTACTTACCAAAAGCTGCAATCAGCAACACAACGTCTCTCCATCGTGGTGCCACTGACACTGGCATTGGTCGTAGCCTTACTCATTATGGCGCTCGGCTCGGTTAAAGATGCCGCCATTATTTTTTCGGGCGTTCCCCTGGCGCTGACAGGGGGCATCATGGCTTTGCTGCTTCGAGATATTCCATTTTCTATTTCAGCCGCAGTGGGTTTTATTGCGTTGTCCGGTATTGCGGTACTGAATGGTTTAGTCATGATCTCTTTTATCCGAGACTTGCGCGTCCATGGTCAAGCGCTTCATGAGGCAATCGTTGAAGGGGCATTAACACGTTTGCGCCCAGTATTAATGACTGCATTGGTTGCAGCGCTTGGTTTTGTACCTATGGCGCTGAACACGGGTATCGGCTCGGAAGTCCAGCGGCCACTGGCGACGGTTGTTATTGGCGGAATCATTTCATCTACCTTGTTAACACTGGTGGTGTTACCGGCGTTGTATCGATTGGCGCATGGGCAGAGTGCTATATCGCAAGGCCAATAGTAAATGACCGCTTTCGAATGAGCGAACCAATAGCCTTCATTCATAATATTTCATACCCAAACTGGAAAGTTTTAATCGGCGTTTATAACCTTTAAAGGCAGACCATACTAGATGTGCCGTGGACTCCAAACGCCAAGCATCAGCATAGTCTTTATGAAGAAGATATTCTGTATACGTGGGTCCACTGAATTTATACTGTAATTTAACATAATATACATTATACGCACTTTACCTATAAGATCTTGGGGCTGTCCCAGATAATACATAAAATGTACTATCGAGGGCACCATGAGAAAGAGCCGGCTGAGCAGGGCAAAACAGCATAAGCTTATCGAACATTTTGTTGCGGGTACAACTGCACGATGTGCAGCTGACCTACTGAACGTTAATCGAAAAACAGCGGCTTATTATTTTCATCGACTTCGTGAAATTATTGTTTTGAAGTTAACGGAAGATGTGACTGAATTTTTAAGCGGTGAGATTGAAGTGGATGAATCTTATTTCGGTGGAGTACGCAAAGGAAAGCGAGGACGTGGTGCTGCGGGTAAAGTCCCTGTATTTGGCCTTTTAAAGCGCGGTGGCAAGGTTTATACAAAGATTATACCCGATGCCAAAGCAAGTACATTAATGCCGATCATCCAGGATAAAGTAATTCCTGATAGCATTGTGTATTCAGATTGCTGGCGCGGTTATAACGTATTGGATGTATCCGAATTCAAACATTATCGAATTAATCATTCAAAATTATTTGCAGATAAGCTCAATCACATTAATGGAATAGAAAACTTTTGGAATCAAGCAAAGCGGCATATGCGGAAATTTAATGGCGTTCCCAAAGAGCATTTTCCGATGTTTTTAAAGGAATGTGAGTGGCGCTTTAACAACCCAAAGCCACAAGCACAATTAGCCCAGCTGAAACAATGGGTTAAAGAGAGTATGGGCTAGTTATCTGGGACAGCTCCAAGATCTTTTTACCCTCTCGCTTATATTTCAGTGTAAACGATTCGAATAGATTGGCTACGGGTGACAAACGAATGAATTTATTATTCAATTACAGGGTGAATTTTTAAAGCCGTTGAAGAATACAAAAATAAACATAGTCTTTCGGAACATTTAGGCAGCGTCGTTCCATTAAAGCCGGATGATACTCGTAAATAATTAAAGCGAATATAATGATACAAACTATCGATGAATTGATTAAAAAAGAATTTCCGCAGGCGCAGAATAATGTTTATTTAAACCATGCGGGCGTTTCGCCCTGGCCACAGCGCACTGCTGATACAATTCATACGTTCGCAAATGAAAATGTATTAATCGGGGCAACCCATTATCCGCGTTGGATGAAAACGGAAGTCTCATTACGAAAGATGCTAGCCGAATTATTGAATGCCCCCTCTTCTGATGATATTGCACTGTTAAAAAACACCTCTGAAGGTTTATCTGTTATTGCTTACGGCATCGACTGGGTGGTCGGTGACAACATTGTAACCTCAGATCAAGAGTTTCCTTCCAATCGAATTGTTTGGGAATCGTTAAAATCACAGGGCGTTGAATTGCGACTCGCTGATCTAAGTTCAGGTCATTCGCCAGAAGATGCATTGATTACTGCGATGGATGAGAGAACCCGTTTACTGACTATCAGCTCTGTTCAATATGCAAGCGGTCTAAAAGTAAATCTTAAGCCGCTGGGTGATGCTTGTCAGGCCGCTGGCGCGTTGTTCTGTGTCGATGCGATACAAAGCCTGGGCATTACACCTTTTGATGTGCAGGCAATCAATGCTGACTTTGTCGTTGCCGATGGTCATAAATGGCTGATGGCACCAGAAGGTGTTGCGGTTTTTTACTGTCGTGCTGAATCTCGAAATAACTTAGCGCTCAAGCAATATGGTTGGCACATGGTTGAGGCTTGCGGGAACTACGATAAGCAGGATTGGCAGGCTGCATCAAGCGCTCGTCGTTTCGAGTGTGGCAGTCCCAACATGCTCGGCATTCATGCTATGCATGCCAGCTTATCGTTATTGTTCGAAGTGGGTATCAATGAAGTTGAAACGCTAATCAAGAATAAGCTGGACTATTTATACACCGAGCTATCGAATATCGATGGCTGCGAAGTTGTTACAGATATGTCCGTAGATGCTTATGCGGGAATCATTTCATTTCGTCATGAAGATATTCCTGCCGTGCAGCTTTTTCCATATTTAACCCAACACAAGGTTGTCTGCGCTGTACGTGATCACGCCTTACGTTTTTCGCCGCATTTTTATACGCCTCAGGAAAAACTGGAACGAGCAGTAAGCTGTTTTAGAGAGGCGATCAGTGACTGTCGCGGCAGTTAAACAGCCTATAAATACAGTGTTTACTGTACTGCTATGGCAGAATTGAATAAACGAAAAAAATTTTCAGTGGTGGTTTTGGTTAATTCTTCTACCGTTATTTCGCGCAGATCAGCAACCTTCTCTGCAACGTGACTGACAAAAGCTGGCTGGTTGGCTTTGCCGCGATAAGGAACGGGCGTTAAATAAGGCGAATCTGTTTCAACAAGTAGAAACTCACTCGGCACTTCTTTGGCAATTTGTTGCAGCTCAGTTGCATTTTTAAAAGTTACGATACCGGACAGCGAAATATAGAAACCTAAATCGATGGCTTGTTTTGCAGTTTCAAGGTCACCCGTAAAACAATGCATGACCCCGCCTACGCTGTCCGCACCTTCGTCTTTTAAAATTTTGATAGTATCTGTGGCCGAATCACGGGTATGAATAATCAACGGCTTGTTTGTTTGTTTGGCGGCATTGATATGACGGCTAAAACGTTCACGCTGCCAATCAAGATCCCCTTCACTGCGAAAATAATCCAGCCCGGTTTCACCAATCGCGACGATGTTGGGGTCGTCAGCCAGTGCCACTAGTTCATTAACGCTGGGGTCGTGGCAATCCGTTTCATTGGGGTGCACACCGACAGAGGCGAAAACATTCTCATGGGTACGGGCGATATCGATAACGTTCGGGAACGTCTCCAGATTAATCGACACACACAGCATGTGGCCAACGTTGTGATCTTTGGCCGCAGAGAGCACAGCGCTGAGGTCACCACCAAGCACCGACAGGTCAAGCCGATCCAGATGGCAGTGTGAATCTACCAGTTTTAATGACATGGTTTATTGAGAATCTGTTGAGTGGAAAAAGTACTGCATTTTGATACTAAAGACTCGATACTACCTGATATTTCGGAGTGGGTCATTACACCCGTTTTACATGGTATGAGTCATACGGTCTGAATTGAGAGCGCCCGCTAGATAGGTTTCAATTTTGTTGCGGACTGTTTTACCGTCTTCATCAGTAAATTGAACACCGATACCGGGCACGCTGTTGGCCTGTGCGCCTTTTGGGTTAACCCATATAACGCGCCCGACGACCGGCATTTTTTCAGTTTCTTCCATGAGTGTTAGTAACATGAAAATTTCTTCGCCAAGCGTGTAGGATTTGTTGGTTGGAATAAATATACCACCGCCCTCAACAAAAGAAATGTAGGCCGCGTATAAAGAGCCTTTGTCTTTAATCGCCAGCGACATAATGCCCTGACGCCCAGCAGCGGATTGTTTTTCAGTGTCATTCATTGTTAAAACAGCTAATTATGTGCTTTTTTTAATGTAACTTTTAAAAATATCAATAATTCTTCAAGCAGTAATTGTTGATTATCAGACGTTCCTGTCCGACGTAGTCCCTCAATAATCTGCTCTTGAAGCCTGAACAACTGGGTTGTATCACAATGATTCGCTAAGTTACCTAAATGTTGCTTGAAATCAGGATTCGCCAGTTGTGGTGGGTTATCTGCTGATTTCAGGCGGATCATGTCTGCGACCCAGCTGTACACCCAATATAACGATTCTTTTGCACCTAACTTTAACCAATTGGCCGCAATGCTGATTGGGTCGCCGTCGTGTTTGGATAAGCTGTCGAGATCGCCGAGCATTTTTTGACGATTGTTAATGAAATCGCTTTCTAGCAGTTTTAATGCCTGAAGCGGTGCGCCATTGGCCAGTTGGAGTGTCAGCTCAGTACTTATATCTCTATTGGTATCTCTACTGGTCTCTCTTTCAACCGCCGGTCCTGTTAGCTGTGTTGAAAGCCAGCTTAAGGCTTGCTGTGAGTCCGGCAAGGGGAAGCTAAGTTGTTGGCAGCGACTGCGCACTGTTGCAGGTAACAGTGCAGGCTGGTTGCTGGTTAATATCAGCAAGCTGCCTGAAGTGGGTTCTTCCAATGTTTTAAGAAGGCTGTTCGCCGCATTAACGTTCATCGATTCTGCAGGTGAAATAATGACGATTTTAGATTCCCCCTGCTGGGCTGAGAGCTGCAGAAATTTATTTGCTGCTCTGATTTGATCAACTGAAATTCTGATCTTACCTTCTAATAAGCTGATGCGAATGATGTCGGGATGCGTGCCAACCTGAAACAAGTGGCAATTACGGCATTGTTGACAGGGTAAAGCATTTTCACTTTTGTTATCGCACAGGGCAGACATCGCCAACACCTCTGCGAAGTGGCTTTTACCGATTCCTTCTGCTCCGGTCAGCATTAGTGCATGTGGTAAACGTCCTTGTTTGATTTGAGCGCTGACGGATGCCCATATGTTAGTTTGCCAGGATAAGAGCTCAGCCATGACTCATTAAACCTTTAAACACTTTATGTAATCGCTCAGCATAGTTTCTAATTGCGTCTGAACAGCTTTTAATGGAAGGGAGGCATCAATGATGCGATATTGCTGTTTGTTTTGCTGTGCGCGTTCTAGATAGCATTGACGGATACGTTCAAAAAAATTCTGTTGCTGTATTTCAAAGCGATCGGCTTTGCCAGCTCGTGCACCGGCACGTTGTAAACCGACTTCAACCGGCACATCGAGTAATAAGGTTAAGTCTGGACGTAGCGCTCCCTGCACCCATTGCTCCAGTTGTGATATGCGCTGTGAATCAATGCCTCGCCCTGCCCCTTGATAGGCATAGGTAGCATCGGTAAAACGATCACAGATCACCCATTGCCCTTTCTCTAAAGCAGGTTTGATGATGCGAGCAAGATGTTCGTTACGTGCAGCGAACATCAGCATGAGCTCTGTCTCATCTTCCATGCCATCATGTTTATGTCCTAGCAATAATCCGCGAATATCTTCGCCGAGTGATGTGCCTCCCGGTTCGCGGGTCATCACAACGGATATCCCCTGCTGTTCAAGGATTGATTGGACATAGGCAATGTTAGTTGTTTTGCCAACGCCCTCAATACCTTCAACGGTGATAAATTTTCCTGCTGATTTCGACATCTGATATTCACTTATTTATTGCATTTGTAAATAGTGCTTACGTCTCACTCTTAACGCCTCGCCCCTAACACCCTAATTTTTTCGTAATTGATATTTTTTAACCGCACGATTATGTTCTTCCATGGTCGCGGAAAAATAATGCGTGCCATCGCCTTTTGCGACAAAATACAAAGCGTCACCGGATGCCGGATGTAATGCTGCATAGATAGATTCTCTACCTGCCATGGCAATTGGCGTCGGCGGTAAACCTCTACGGGTATAAGTATTGTAAGGGGTATCCGTTTTTAGATCACGACGGGTTATATTGCCATTAAATGTTTCCCCCAAACCATAAATAACCGTCGGGTCAGTTTGCAGGCGCATACGCTTTTGAAGGCGACGTACAAAGACACCGGCTATCTGCTGTCTTTCTTCTGGCGCCGCGGTTTCTTTTTCAATGATAGAGGCCATGATAAGTGCTTCGTAGGGTGTTTTGTACGGTAAACCCACTTCACGTTGTTGCCAACTTGTCTGCAAAAATTCGTTCAATAGTTGATTGGCACGTTGTAATAATTGAACATCACTCATGTGGCGGGTAACGTAATAGGTGTCGGGAAAAAACAGCCCTTCTGGAGATGGTGCATCTAATCCTAGGCGACGCATTATTTCTTCGTTAGTAAGCCCCGTTAGTTGGTGTTCTATTTTGTCGTGTTTTTCTATGGCATTCAGTAATTGCCTAAAATTCCAGCCTTCAATAATGGTTAATGGATGTTGAATAACTTTGCCAGCAATGATTTTTTCGAGGAAATCTGCAGAGCCTGTTCCTGGTGAAAATTGATACTCGCCGGTTTTGATTGTGCCATTATCATATTGCCATTTTGCTAACCAGATAAAATATCTCGGGCGATCAATCAGTCCTAAGGTGTCGAGGTCATGGGCTAAACGCGTAAGACTGGTTCCCGGCGTAATACGGTATTTGAAAGGCTTTCCATCAGGGACTAAAGGCGTCACCTTGAACGATTGAAAATCCATAATAAACCACGCCAAAGATAAACTGCCGAACAAAATTCCTGCGCCGAGTAGTTTTATTAAAATTTTAAGCATCGATCTGTTTATTAAAAACCGCAGTTGTTTGTTTGTCTGACAAAGTCTTCGTATTGACGCATAATGAGTTTAGTCACAGGGCCTAATCCATAAGTTTGTTGTGAAAATGTCTTTACAGGCATAATACCTATTACAGAATTACAGATAAATACTTCATCAGCTGAAATAAGCTGCTGCTCGCATATCTGTGTAATTTCAATAGGCAATTGATGGCCTATTTTATCATCAATGATAAGTTGCCTGACAATGCCTGCAACACCACAGTAACTAAGATTGGCGGTTAACAGCCGATCATTTTTAACGATGAAAAAATTCGACATGGTGCCTTCAATAATGTTTTGATGATGATCACGCATCAACCCTTCAAATATTGTCTCATCCTGCCATTCGTTACGCGCCATCACCTGCTCAAGGCGGTTTAAATGTTTGATGCCAGCTAACGTTGGGTTAAGTCCCATTTCTAATTGGCATAAACGTAAATTTATCCCTCTGTCATAGTGGCTTTGCGGGTAACTTGGCAGCTTATGTAGAGATAATATGCGTGTTGCTAGGCTTTTATTTTCATTGGTGTTGAATCGATAGCCACGGTCTGTTATTCCACGACTGATAATTATTTTGAGAATGGCATCGCTTTGATTGCAGCAAAGCTGTTCGGCTTCCGCAGTTAAGCGCGCATAGTCAACATTATTAATACCAAGACGCTGACAGCCTTTTTTAAGCCGTTGAATGTGTTGTTTCCAAAACTGAATTTCACCTTCACGTATAACGATGGTTTCAAACAGGCCGTCGCCATATTGTAATGCTCTGTCCGATGCGTTGACGTGATCGGTTTGATCACCATTGATGCAAGTTATGTTCATTGGCGGATTTCTTTTTTTTCTTCGTGAGTCAGCGCTGCAACCTCTAGAGCCAATAATAGTCCTCTTGCTTTTGAACGTGTTTCTTCGAGTTCCTTTTCCGCAATGGAATCCGCAACAATGCCTGCGCCCGCACGAAATGAAATTTTCTCGTCCTCTTTATGCAATGTGCGAATGAGGATATTTAAATCCATGCTGCCATCGTGATTAATAAAGCCCATTGAGCCGGTATAAGGGCCGCGTGCGACCTGCTCTAATTCGGCAATGATTTCCATGCAATGAACCTTAGGGCAGCCGGTGATGGTGCCACCTGGAAATACAGCGCGAATAACTTCGCCGGGCGTGACATTGTCACGCAATTGCCCACAGAGATTGGAGACAATGTGATGCACATGCGCATAACTTTCTAACACCATTAATTCGTCAACATGGATGCTGCCTGCTTGGCAGATTCGGCCGAGATCATTGCGCTGCAAGTCTATAAGCATTATATGTTCGGCTTTTTCTTTGGGATGCCGCATTAATGTACGTGATAGATCATTATCGTCAGCTTTGTCAGTTGAGCGAGGGCGTGTTCCTGCGATGGGACGTGATTCAATTTTTCCTGAACTATTTAAGCTGACCAGCCGCTCGGGTGATGAGCTTATAACAGCGCTGTCCTTATATAAAAATAAACCGCCGAAAGGAGCTGGATTATTTAAACATAAACGTTGGTATAACTTGCTGGCGCTAATTGAATTAGTTTCGGTGGAAGCGGGAAGGTCAACGTGCCATTGGCGCGACAGATTAACCTGAAAAACATCACCTTCAAGAATGTATTGTTTAATGATTTTTATCGCGTCAAGAAAGTCTAAGTCGGGTTCTTCCTTAACGTCCAGTGCGGCAGTGTTTATGTTTGATTTTGATTTTTGTGGAGCTGTGACATCAGATTCAATTTGATTTAATAAATCTTCGTTTCCCTGTTCAGCAAGCAATATTGTTTTTTGTTCTAAGTGATCGCGAATAATGGCGGCGGGAAAACGAATCGCCAATGCTTTGGGCAGTTGGCACTGTTGTTTGGGTGGCGTCAGTTTTAATGTTGGCTCAATCTGATCTGCCATCTCGTAGGCAAGATAGACAAACCATCCGCCGCGAAATGGTAGTGATTCAAATGATTCAGTGTTGACATCCTTTTCCTGCCGCCAGCAATCATCAAATGCATCTAGAAAATCACTGTTTTCTAATACTTCGCCAGCAAGGCTGAGTGTATTGTCGTGGTCAAGCTCTAAGTGTTGGCCAGGAAATGCGAATAAGATGTCGTACCTTGATTGTGTTGTACCGTGAGCAATGCTTTCGAGTAAACAGGGGTAGCGTTCTGGAAACTGCTGCTGAACAGCAGAAAGGTCTATCTGATAATTGCTGTGTCGAATCGAAAGCGTTTTCAAAATGTGGAGTCATGTATAGCGTCTGAAGTATATAATTATGCCTCAGATTTCTATGTATAGCTAAATGCTATGCTAAAACGTAGACGGGTGATTTAGCCAGTAAGTACTGATCAGAATAATTTAATCAGAAAACTTGAAAGAATCAGCTGGCTTTGCGTAAAATTAACGTGCTGTTGGTGCCACCAAAACCAAATGAGTTGCTCATTGCAACATCAATGTTCATTGAGCGTGATTCATTTGGAACAAAATCCAAGTCACAATCTGGGTCAGGTGTCTGGTAATTAATGGTGGGTGGGGCTACCTGGTCTTGCAATGACAGTGCCGTAAAAATAGCTTCAATACCGCCTGCTGCCCCGAGCAGATGTCCAGTCATGGATTTTGTGGAGCTGACTGCCAATGTTTTTGCATGATAATCAAAGGTTGCTTTAAGCGCATTGGTTTCTGCTTTGTCACCCGCTGGCGTTGATGTGCCGTGAGCGTTGACGTAGTCGACCTGCTCTGCATTAATGCCGGCATTTCGCAACGCATTGTTCATGCAACGACTGGCACCTTCTCCGCCTTCTGAGGGCGATGTCATGTGATAGGCGTCACCGCTCATGCCATAGCCAATGATTTCAGCATAAATTTTTGCGCCACGTTTTTTAGCGTGCTCATATTCTTCAAGCACAACCACCCCCGCGCCATCGCTGAGCACAAAACCATCACGCTCTTTATCCCATGGGCGACTCGCTGTAGCGGGATCGTCATTGCGTGTTGATAATGCGCGTGCCGAGCAAAAACCGCCTAAGCCAGTAGGCGTAGTGGCCATCTCTGCGCCACCAGCAATCATGACGTCGGCATCACCGTATTCGATAATACGCGCAGATTCGCCAATGCTATGTGTGCCGGTTGAACAGGCGGTGACGATGGCAATATTCGGGCCTTTCAAACCATACTTGATCGACAGGTTACCTGAAATCATATTGATGATATTACTGGGCACAAAGAAAGGCGATATTTTGCGTGGCCCGCTTTTTGCAAAGGTTGCATAGCCTTTTTCAATGCCGTAAAGACCGCCAATACCAGAACCAATAGATACACCAATTTGTGTGGCATTTTCTTCGGTGACTTCAAGCCCCGAATCTTCGAAAGCCTGACTGCCAGCGACCATACCGTAATGAATGAAAGGATCCATTTTACGGGCGTCTTTAGCGGGCATGTAATCCTTTGCATCGAAGCCCCAAACTGATCCACCAAAGCGGGTTGTGAAACTTGAGACATCAAAATGTTCAATGGCAGCAATGCCACTGTTACCGGCAAGTATATTTTTCCAAGAGTCTGCAACGGTTAGCCCAACAGGCCCCACCATACCTAACCCGGTAATAACAACACGTCGTTTATCGCCCACTTGCTATTGTCCTACTTTCAAATAATTTAAGTTCTGGGGTGCCAAAGATTAAATGGCAGAAAGATATATCAACAAAACAAAAGGCCGCATCCCCGCAAAGGGATGACGGCCATTTTTAATGCAGCATCAAGCTTGATGGGCATTAATGAAATCGATTGCCTGCTTTACTGTTGTAATCTTTTCAGCTTCATCATCGGGTATTTCACATTCGAATTCTTCTTCAAGTGCCATAACCAATTCAACTGTATCGAGAGAATCAGCACCAAGATCATCAACGAAAGATGCAGTGATGGTGACTTCTTCTTCTTTAACACCAAGCTGCTCAACAACGATTTTCTTGACGCGTTCTTCAATATTACTCATAACTGTAAACTCCTTACGAAAAGTGTGTCGCAGTACACTGACTACGCGAGCGGTATTTTATTGGAAACACCGATTATTTGCTAGAAAAATAGTAATTTAATGTAATGTTCATTTATCAACAGAATAACTTGTTGATTTTATTACGCCATGTACATGCCGCCATTAACATTTATTGTCTCACCGGTTATATAGGCAGCTTGTGGAGACGCCAGAAAAATGACGGCGTTAGCGATTTCTTCGGCTTGTCCGAGTCGACCTGCCGGGATGGATGCCAGCAATGCTTCTTTTTGTTCATCGGGTAGTGCTTTGGTCATATCGGTATCGATAAACCCAGGTGCAACGGTGTTCACTGTAATGTTGCGCGAAGCAATTTCACGAGCCAGTGATTTGGCAAACCCGACAATGCCCGCTTTGGCTGCCGCATAGTTTGCTTGGCCAGGGTTACCTGTTGCCCCAACAACTGAAGCGATATTAATAATGCGCCCGTTGCGAGCTTTCATCATGCCGCGTAGACAGGCTTTTGAGAGGCGGTATACCGAGCTTAGATTGGTGTTGATGATCTGATCCCATTCATCTTCTTTCATGCGCATCAGCAAGTTATCACGCGTAATACCTGCGTTGTTGATTAATATTTGCGGCGCACTGTATTGCGCGTTAATTTGTTTAATAACGGCTTCAACGGATTCAGGTTGCGTTACATCCAACACCATACCTGTGCCGTTGATTTGTGCTTCTTGCAGATAAGATGTAATGGCGTCAGCACCGTTTTCAGAAGTGGCTGTGCCAATAACAATAGCACCGTTTTTTCCCAGCTGCGTTGCGATGGCTCTGCCAATACCACGTGATGCACCGGTAACAAGCGCGACTTGTTTGTCCAGCGTCATAATTTCTCTCCCAGATATATGTATTGGTGTTTATTCATTATGTTGTTTTTATAAATGTTCATTTATTGCCGTGATGGCTTTATCCAACGAAGCTGAGTCAAAAACAGGCAATGCAGTAATGCTGCGATCGATACGTTTGTTTAACCCAGATAGAACCTTGCCCGGGCCTGCTTCAACACTGTAGTTTATATTTGCTGCGACCATGGCTTGAATTGTTTCAACCCAACGTACTGGGTTGTGTAACTGTCTAACCAAAGCATCACGAATTGAATCCGCGCTATCAGCTTGAGCAACATCTACATTGTTAATCACAGGAATAAGCGGCGTTTTAAATTCAATATCACTCAGTAGTTGGCGCATATTTTCTGCTGCGGGCAGCATTAATTCACAATGTGAAGGCACGCTCACAGGCAGTAACAACGCACGTTTTGCACCGGCATCTTTAGCATTATCTACTGCGCGTGCGATGGCTGTGGCTGTTCCAGCAATGACGACTTGTCCTGGTGAATTGAAATTAACAGCTGAAATAATTTCACCCTGTGCAGCTTCTTCGCAAAGCGCACGAACCTGATCGTCGTCAAGTCCTAAAATTGCTGCCATCCCACCCTGTCCTTCCGGTACAGCTTGCTGCATAAAACGTCCACGTTGCGCGACCAGTTTGATGGCAGCAGCGAAATCCAGTGCTTCAGCGCACACCAGCGCAGTGTATTCCCCAAGGCTGTGTCCAGCCATGAGTGCAGGTCTTATTTCTGTTTGTTGAGTCCAAACACGCCAGCAAGCGACACCAGCCGCTAGCATTGCTGGCTGTGTTTTATCTGTTTGTTGCAGTGCTTCGCTAGGTCCATCTTGCACCAGTTTCCACAGGTCATAATCGAGATTTTCAGATGCTTCAGCAAAAACATCTGTCACCACAGAGTGCTTGGAAGCCAGCTCGGACAGCATGGAAACAGACTGTGATCCCTGGCCAGGAAAGATAAATGCAAGAGAGGCTACTTTAGTCATAGTAAATTATTCAGTATATGTAAGTAAGGCAATAAAGAAGAGAAAATAAGTTCGTAATTAGAACTTAAGTAATGCGGAACCCCAGGTGAAACCACCACCAAAGGCTTCGAGTAAAACCGTGTCACCGGCTTTAATGCGGCCATCTTTCACAGCAACATCCATCGCGAGGGGGATAGACGCAGCTGAAGTATTGCCATGCTCAGGGACAGTTAAAACAACACGTTCCATTGGCATTTTAAGTTTTTTTGCTGTTGCTGAAATAATGCGCGTATTAGCTTGATGCGGGACCAGCCAGTCAATATCTTTTTTCTCAAGCTTGTTGGCGGCAAGCGTTTCATCAACGATTCTGCCTAATGTATTGACGGCTACTTTAAACACTTCATTTCCCTGCATATGAATGTAAGCCGTGCCATCTTTCACTTTATCAAAACCTTGAGAAATACCTTCAGGTACCATCAGCAGTTCGTTGTACTTTCCATCGGCATGAAGATGCGTTGAGAGTATGCCCGGTTCGTTACTGGCTCGAAGAATGACTGCGCCTGCGCCATCACCAAAAAGTACGCAAGTACTGCGGTCTGTCCAGTCAATGATGCGGGACAGTGTATCTGCACCGACCACCAGAGCGCATTTAGCCGAGCCTGATTTGATGAATTTGTCTGCAATCGATAATGCATAAACAAAGCCTGTGCAGACAGCTTGAATATCAAACGCGGCTGGGCCATGAATATCCAAACGTTGCTGTAGCAAACAGGCCGTGCTGGGAAATATTTTGTCGGGTGTTGTGGTTGCGACAATAATTAAATCAATGTCTGAAGTATCAATTCCCGCTGCTTCAATAGCGTTGCGTGCGGCATGCTCGGCCAGATCGCAGGTAGATTCATTTTCGGCCGCAATATGTCGTTGACGAATACCGGTGCGGTCTTGAATCCATTCGTCTGAGGTATCAACTAGTTTTTCCAAATCAGCATTCGTGGTTATATTTTCGGGTAAATAACCGCCGGTTCCCGTAATGCGAGAATAAATCATATCGCCTGCCTTTCGAGCATAAAGCTCTCGAGCTGATGACCTATTAATTCAGGGACATTTTTGTTGATTTCCAATGATGCTTCATAAATGGCGCTTGCGAAGGCATCAGCAGATGCACCGCCGTGACTTTTCACCACTATGCCCTGTAATCCTACAAAACTTGCGCCGTTGTATTTTGCAGGATCGATACGATTACGAAACGCGCGCAGTACAGGTCGTGCAAACAAACCGGCTAAGCGTGATAAAGGTGTGCGTATGAATTCTTGTTTCATATAATGGGATACCATTCGCGCTAGACCTTCGCTGGTTTTGAGAGCGATGTTACCAACGAAACCATCGCAGACGACCACGTCAACTTTGCCAGTATAAATATCATCACCTTCGATGAAGCCGATGTAATTAATACCGCTGTCTGCGAGCATTCTGGCCGCTTCTTTGATGCGATCGTTGCCTTTGATTTCTTCTTCGCCAATATTCAACAGCCCAACTGTAGGTTTATCGATATTGTCTACCGCGCTGGTTAAGATTGAACCCATCACAGCAAACTGGAATAACTGGTCAGCACATGAATCTACGTTGGCACCTAAATCAAGCATGTGTGTATGCCCTTTGATTGTCGGCATGGCGGCGATGATGGCAGGACGATCAACACCCGGCAATGTTTTCAGTACGTAGCGTGCGGTAGCCATTAAAGCGCCGGTATTGCCTGCGCTTACGCATGCTTGCGCAACCCCCTCTTTGACAAGGTTGATAGCCACACGCATAGACGAATCTTTTTTAAAGCGTAGCGCTTGCGAAGGACGTTCATCCATCTCCACACATTGTGTTGTGTGATGAATGACGAGTCGTTCATTCACGCTGGCGCTATTTTGTTTTAAAGTTTTGCTTAGAGCATCCTGATCGCCAACAAGTATCAGCTTAAGGTCGCTCTGCTTTTTTAAAACACCGAGTGCTGCAGGGATGGTTACTTTTGGGCCATGATCCCCACCCATAGCATCCAGCGCGATGGTATGTATCAAGGATTAGTCGTCCTTTGATTCAACAACCTTGCGACCTTTGTAGTAACCATCAGGTGTTACATTATGACGTAGGTGAGTTTCACCTGTCGTAGAATCGATGGATAGTGTGCTGGACTTCAACGCATCATGAGAACGGCGCATGCCGCGTCGTGAGGGTGATTTTTTGCTTTTTTGTACAGCCATGTTGTTAGCTCCTAACTTTTAAATCAATAATTAATGTGACGAATTCTATTTGTTTTTAAGTTGTGCGAGCACAACAAAGGGGTTTGGCTTGCCTTCCGTCTCTATAGGCTGCGTCCCTTGTAAATCATTGTCGACTGTGGCCGCAGGACAGTCGTCGTTTTCGTGCAAAGCTACGATCGGCAATGCCAACATCAGTTCTTCCTCAATTAGTTCTACCAGCGACAGTTCAGGCTCATTAACTAATAATGGCTCATACCTGTCGGGCAACTCTTCTGCCTCTTCTTCTGACTTAATCATCGCTAACTTGATGCTAATGTCGACGGTATAGTCCATGGCGCCCATGCAGCGTTGGCATGCCATTTTTACTGGCGCTACAATGTGACCACTGAGAAATTTTATACCTTGTACATCTATGCCAAATTCAAGTGTAACCTCAGCTTCATTTGCATTGTCAGCGCCTTCAGCAAGCTGCAAGTCCAAACGTTGCATGCTCGCTAGCGACAGCTTGCCTTCCAGAATTCGTCCTGTTTCAGCAAGGTTCTGTACCTTAATAATATCTGGCAGACGTTCTAACATAACCCACTATTTTAATCTGAGCAGAGCTAACTGTCAAAAAATACTGACAAAAAACCTTGTTTCGGGTATAAATATCCGCTGATCGGGTGTCTAAAAACGCCCTTTTCACGTCGGATACTGCTAATCATTAAAACCATTCATGACTACATCTAAAGCGCGTCACCTGATTCTTGCCTCTAGTTCACCTTTTCGTGAGGAGCTATTACAACGCCTAAAGCTGCCTTTTACGTCAATCTCACCAGAGATAAATGAAACGCCGCTTGCTGATGAAAGCATTGAAACGCTGGTGCGTCGATTGGCCGAGCAGAAAGCACGAAAGATTGCGCAGCAAAATCCCGACGCCATTATTATAGGTTCAGACCAGGCTGCGGTACTTAATGGCGAGATTATCGGGAAACCGCATAATCATGAAAATGCCGTACAGCAGTTACAAGCGGCTTCCGGTCAATGCGTCAATTTTTTAACCTCAGTGAGTGTGTTGGATGCCCGCAACGGTAAAATGCAAACGGACATGGTTCCTTGCAGTGTTTTGTTTCGACAATTAAAAAACGATGAAATAGAGCGCTATCTTTTGCGTGAGCAACCTTATCAGTGTGCCGGCTCATTTAAATCTGAAGGATTAGGTGTTGCGCTTTTTCAGCGTTTGGACACCGTTGATCCGACATCATTGATTGGCCTGCCACTGATACGGCTCAGCCAAATGCTCAAGGAAGTTGGGCTGCCTGTTATTTAGCAAACGAGTGTTCTACTAGCGCAGCTGTCCTGCACTAAGACCACTAAATGTGTTTGCCATTGTGACACCAAGTCGCTCGACCAAACGTTCCAGTACTTGCTCGTGACGCGTGAAATCAACAATTTTTTCAGCTTCAAAAATTTCTCTCGCTACATAGCTGCTGCTACCTAAGTCATCAATTAAACCCAGAGCAACACTCTGCTCGCCGGTCCAAACAAGACCAGTGAATAATCGTTTGTCATTTGTCAGGCGATCCCCTCGCCCTTGTTTTACTGTATCGATAAACTGTTGATGTATGTTGCCGAGCATAGTTTCGATGTGTTGTTTATCTTTTTCTTTAATGGGAGAGAATGGGTCAAGAAACGCCTTGCTGCTTCCGGCTGTAATTAAACGTCGTTCGACGCCGAGTTTCTCCATGGCATTAACAAAACCAAAGCCATCCATCAGCACACCAATTGAACCCACAATGCTACCTTTGTCAGCGTAAATTTTATCCGCAGCAACGGCAATGTAATACCCGCCTGATGCGCAGATATCTGTAATGACGGCATAAACAGGGATGTTTGGATTTTTCTCTTTAAGGCGTAATATCTCGTCGTTGATGTAACCTGCCTGCACTGGGCTCCCGCCCGGGCTGTTGATTCTTAAAATAATACCTTTGGTGTTTTTATCTTTATAGGCAGAACGCAAGCTGCTGATGATATTGTCAGCATTGGCATCGGCGTTGTCAGCAATAACACCGCGAATATTAATTAGCGCAGTATGACTGCCTTTGCCTAGTGAGACGCCACCGTCTGGGCCATCCGGCATTAGCACAACAAAAATTGCCGCCAGGTAAGCGAAGGTCAGCGATTTGAAAAATATCCCCCAGCGTCGAGTTTTGCGCTGTTCTTTGAATAAACCTAGGGCTAATTTTTCTATTAATTTACGCTCCCAAACAGGCGGGCTATTAACGTCGTTGCTGTTTATTTCTTGACTAGATTCGCTTAACCAAGGGTCTTTACGGTTGTCATCACTCACAGTGTTAGTTTTGCTCCTGAAATTCTTTATATAAAAAGTTGGCGGTAAAAATTTAATGTTATCAATTTTCTAGCCAGGCGATAGCTTCGCAAATATCACTGATGCAATCCAGCGCGCCATGCGACATCAGTCTATCACGGCTATGCACACCATAATCGACACCTAAAGAATCAACACCGGCTTGCTGTGCCATTAATACATCATATTCTGTGTCGCCAATCATCAAGCTATTTTCGGGGGCAATATCCAGCACACTCATAATCTCAAGTAACATTTGAGGGTGTGGTTTTGACAAGCACTCATCTGCACAGCGGGTAGTATGAAACAGATCAGCACAATCCGCCTCTTTCATCGAACGATCAAGGCCGCCGCGCCCTTTACCCGTCGCCACAGCAAGAAAGTAGCCATTTTTGCTGAGCTGTTGCAAGACTGAAGTTGCGCCAGGAAACATAGGCATTGCTGATTGTTTATCTGAGAGAAAATGCCCGCGATAACGATGGGTGAAGCTTTGCAGCATGTTGTCATCAGTATCTGGATACAAGCGACGAATCGCTTCTGGCAAACCCAAACCGATAATGTCACGTAGCGCTGAGGGTTCACGTAGTGGTAAATTAAGATCGGTAATAGTGAGCGACAAGCACTCAACAATGCGTGCTGCCGAATCCATCAGCGTGCCGTCCCAATCAAAAACAATCAACGAATAATTTTTTTTCATATTTTTTATTTAACGCCCGAGCGCATTTAAAACAGCTTTCATATCATCATCGAGGTCAGCAGAAACAGGTAATGTTTTTCCTGTAACGGGATGTTTGATGATCAGTGAGCTGGCATGCAGAAACATTCTTTTTAATCCGTATTGACGCATTTCCAAATTGAATTCAGGGCAACCGTACTTTTCATCCCCTGCCACAGGGTGTTCAATAAATGCGGCATGAACACGAATTTGATGCGTTCTGCCGGTAGTAATCAACACTTCGGCTAATACACTATTACGCAGGTAATCGATAATACGAAAGCAACTGTACGCAGCTTTGCCTTGTGGTGATACCTGCACCATTCGCTCACCGGATTGTAACTGACTGCGCAGCAGCGGTTCATCGACACTCCATTCATCCTTATTTAGCCAATGTCCTTTTAACAGAGTCTGATAGCGTTTTTCCATGCCTTCGCCGCCCAGTTGCTGCTGCAAAGAAAGCAAGGCTTTGCGGTTTTTAGCGAGCAGCAAGCAACCTGATGTAGCTCGATCAAGACGATGCACCAACGATAAATCCTCCAGTTCGGGACGTATGCTGCGCATGGCCTCAATAACACCGATATCAACACCGCTGCCAGCATGAACAGCAATGCCCGAGGGTTTATTGAGGATGATCATTGCGTCATCTTCATGAATTATTCGCTGTTCAAGCAAGCGACGAAGGCTCTCGCTCGGAGCGGCGGAAGCTTGCTGCTGGCGTGTCTGCATTGGCGGAATTCTGACGATATCGCCAATTTTCAGGCGGTAGACGGGTTTAATTCGTCCTTTGTTGACCCGGAATTGTCCTTTACGTAGCAAGCGATAGATATGACTCTTAGGCACGCCTTTCAGCTCAGATAACAGAAAATTATCTATACGCTGTCCGTCATTATTCTGAGTAATCGTTATTAAACGAGGAGGGTCGCGTTCAATTTTGTTCGGTTCTTCCATTATTCTTTTTTAATCAATAGCTTAAAGGTTGTTTTGATGGTATTTTAGTGCTTAAGAGCTGTGTTATAAGGCGCTAATCAAGATCTATATAATAGCAAAAGCCCTTTCGAGCAAAGCGTAATAAAAGCTTATGAAAATGTATAACAAAGACTTTATTTAGATATTTTGCGCAGACATCTGATAGCAGACAATGGCTTAATTATCAATTTTTCATCACATTTCGGCATCCATGGCACAACTTTTGATGTATTATAGTGGAAATTGTGAAAACTGAATGGTTTGTTAGACATATTTTTGTGTCGTCATCGTTCAGGGAAATTCAGGTAGTGTCACGATTTACGAAAGACTAAAGGGGCCTCCCCTGCGTGAGCATGTCTCGGCAAGGGAAATAATAAATTACATATAACCCCGCATAAATAGCTGCCTGAAACGGGATTTTACATTGTCTGGCAAATTGAACAGATCACATTGCACAGATAATTTAATTTAGAATATTTAACCTCAGCGCAGTTGACTGCGCTGCAAGTAGGCCGGAAACGCCCCTAACAACATGGATGGGGTTGTGATGCCTGGGCGCACAGCGCTCATAATGCATCAAGTGACGATCTGGCAGATGTGCAGCCAAATGCGGCTGAGGTAGTAAAGGAATTATAATAAAATGAAAAGAATGCTGATTAATGCGACTCAGGCAGAAGAGTTGCGTGTCGCACTGGTCGATGGCCAGTACCTGTACAACCTCGATATAGAAACACCTGCCCGCGAACAAAAAAAATCTAATATATATAAAGGCAAAATTACACGCGTAGAGCCCAGTCTTGAAGCGGCCTTTATTGATTACGGGGCAGATCGCCATGGCTTTTTGCCACTCAAAGAAATTTCCCCTTCCTTGTTTCAAAATCCGCCTGCTGAGGGAAAACGCGTTGAGATTAAAGACGTTCTAAAAGAAGGTCAGGAAATTGTTGTTCAAGTTGGCAAAGAAGAACGTGGCAATAAAGGCGCTGCGCTCACCACCTTTATTAGTCTTGCCGGGCGCTACCTGGTTTTAATGCCAAACAATCCTCGCGCTGGCGGTATCTCGCGTCGCATTGAAGGCGATGATCGTAACGATTTGCGTGAAGCCATCAGTCAAATGAACATCCCTGACGGTATGGGAATGATTATTCGTACCGCTGGTGTTGGCAAAAACGTTGAAGAGCTGCAATGGGATCTCGACTATCTCGTTCAGCTGTGGAATGCGATTGATAAGGCGTCGAATGAGCAAGCCGTGCCCTTTCTGATTTATCAGGAAAGTGACATCATCATTCGTGCAATACGCGATTATCTACGTCCTGATATTGGTGAAATACTCATCGATGACAAAAAGGTTTTTGATAAAGCCTGTGATTTCATGAATCATGTCATGCCGCAGTATTTATCGAAGATAAAGCTGTATCAGGATGACATCCCGCTATTTACCCGCTACCAAATTGAAAATCAGATTGAAGCGGCCTACCAGCATGAGATCAGGTTACCATCTGGTGGCTCAATCGTTATTGATCATACTGAAGCATTAGTCGCCATCGACATTAACTCAAGCCGCGCCACAAAAGGCAGCGATATTGAAGAGACCGCATTAAATACCAATCTTGAAGCGGCTGATGAGATCGCACGTCAGATGCGCTTGCGTGATATTGGCGGACTGATTGTTATCGATTTCATCGATATGAATCCAGCAAGGAATCAACGTGCAGTAGAAAGTCGTTTAAAAGAAGCGCTTAAAAATGACCGTGCGCGGATTCAAGTGGGTCGGATTTCTCGCTTTGGTTTACTTGAAATGTCACGACAGCGTCTGCAACCTTCTTTGGGTGAATCAACACAGGATGCTTGTCCACGCTGTCATGGCATGGGTGTGATTCGTGGTGTTGAATCGTTGGCACTGTCTATTCTTCGACTCATTGAAGAAGATGCCATGAAAGAAAACACAGCCCAAGTGTTGGTGCAGTTACCCGTTAAAGTGGCTACTTTTCTACTCAATGAAAAACGAGAAGCAGTGGGTGAAATTGAGACGCGTCAAAAAGTGCGTATTTTACTCGTAGCAAATTCAACATTAGAAACGCCTAACTATGATGTCAAACGTTTGCGCAGTGATGAAGCGAGCGTAACAGAAGACAGTAGTTATCAGCTCGCAACGGACTTTTCTGCTAGCGCAGATCTTATCGTTGCCTCATCGACGGAAAAACCAAAAGCCCAGACGCCTGCAGTTCAGTCTATTGTCTCAGGTAGTTCTGCACCTGTTAAGACCGCTGAAACAGAACAAACGGCTGAGAACGGCGGTTTTATCAAACAGCTCTGGTCAAATTTATTCGGTGCATCAAACGAAGAAAATAAAGCTGAGACAATTGAAACCAAGCCAGCGGCTAACCCGGCTGCTAGCACAGGGCAGAAAAAACCTAATAACAACCGAAACCGTTCAGGGAAATCTTCCCGCGGTGGACGTGGACGACGCAACGGTCAATCTGGCAATCGTAAGCAAGGTAACGCTCAACAGAAGACAGAGTCTTCAACATCCGAAACAACTGCGGCTACGCCTGAAGGGGAAAATATAGCCCAAGTCAATCAAAGTCAAAGTAATCAAAACCAGACTAACCAAAACCAGACTAACCAAAACAAAGATAAACCCTCTCGACAAAGACAGCCGCGCCAGAAAAAAGCACCTGAAACTGAAACTGATGTAGCGAAAACTACGGATACTCAGACCGCTGCAGCCACTGATTCACCAGCACAGACTCAAACTACTCCGGGTGATGCTGAAAACAAAGAAATGCGCAGCACTGGCAGAAGACGATCACGCGGACGTCGTGGTGGACGCGGACGTTCACGTCGTAACAATCAACAGAATACTGAGCAAAACGCACAATCTGGCGTTGATGGAAATGCTGCTGAAACCAGCTCAGCAGCGCCGTCAAATAATGGCAATATAGCGGAGTCAGCATCACAAGCCGATACGCCTCAAGCTATTACCCAAGCTAGTACCCAAGCTAGTACCCAAGCTAGTACATCAAATACTGCTACGCCTCAAGTGACCCCACAGAACAACAAGCCTGCGCCAACGGATACAACTTCAGTTGCGCCGACAAAGCCGGCTGTTGCTAAACGTCCTGAGAATGATAATGTAAAGGCTAAGACTGAAGAAGTTAAAACGCAGTCTGCTCAAAGAAATGTTGCTGCTAAACCAACTCAAGCAGCTTCGCCGCCTGTCTCAACTCCAGCACCAATCGCCCCTACTGCTGCGAAACCTGTAGTGGTCAGTAGTGCAGGGTCTAATGAGGCAAAGCCTAATCAAGCAAAGACTAGCCAAGCAAAACCCAATGAGGCTAAAGTTAGCGCTGAACCGTTGGCAAAAGCAGCGGCGGTTGAACCGCATAAAAAACAACAAACTGATTTGGATCTTGGCTGATTAATTCTTAAGAGTTAGTTTGAAAAATCTCTGATTGGTAAGGCATAAACTTACCAGTCAGAGCCTTAAAGACTTTTCTTAACGTGATTAAGAAAGCCATCGCTAGCCAGCTCGATTAAATCCAGTACTCGGTCAAAACCTTTTGTTCCACCGTAGTATGGGTCAGGCACTTCAGATACATCCACACCTTGAGCAAAATCAAGAAATAGTGATAATTTATGGCCGTGCTCTTCTGGGCAATTTGATGTCAATATTTCTAAATTATCAGCGTCCATCGCTAAAATATAATCAAAGTCTTCGTAGTCATTGTCATTAACGCGTCGTGCACGTTGTGAGCTTAAATCAACACCTCGTTTTAAAGCCGCTTGTGTCGCGCGTCTATCAGGAGGATCGCCAACGTGATAAGCGTGAGTTCCTGCAGAATCGATATCAATACGCTGTTCAAGCTGGTTTTCTTCAGCGCGGCGCCTGAATACACCTTCCGCTGTCGGTGAACGACAAATATTGCCCATACATACAAAAAGTACTTTGATCATTTTACAAGACCTTGATATTTATAAAGTTAAAAACCCTATTGAAAGTAATGCTGTGACCCGTTATCGTAGCAGAATAATACAATGTTTCGGGAAACTACTATGCTTATGAAAGAACACATAACCATTGTCGATCATCTACGTGGCCTTATTGGCAGTAATGTTCGCTATCATGGTACTAAATTCGAGATCATCGAGATTTTGGAAGATGGTCCCGCCCTGGTTCTTCAAGATTGCGAGCATCGCACAAGCATTCAGGCAGACCAGCACGGTGAAGCTCACCGACGTGTTCCTAAAACGCGCACGATTGCCATTCCAATTGATGAGGATGGTTCATATAATCTATCCGAAGTAAGTCTAGAACTGCTGGATTAATTTGTAACAGCAATTTTAGTCGACGCTTAGCTAATTTCAGCGATATGGTTTTCTACACGCTGCAGGTCTTGCTCAGTATCAATACCATGCCCTGGTGATTCTTCCGCCAAAGCGACATGTATCTTTGCCCCGTTCCAGAGTGCGCGCAGCTGTTCGAGAGATTCTGTTTTTTCATACTGACATGGCGGCCATTCAACATATTGTTTTATAAAACCAGCGCGGTAGGCGTACAAGCCTATGTGTCTATAATGTTCGACGTCGCTTGGCAAATCTATTGTCGAATTAGAGAATGCATCACGATCCCAGGGGATGACTGCTCTACTAAAATACAGGGCGTAGCCGTTTTTATCGAAGACCACTTTAACGATATTCGGGTCAAATAAATCTGTTGCCGAGGTAATGGCTTCGCACAAAGTAGCTATCCCAACTGATTCATGTTGATACAGGTTTGTCGCGACCTGATGAACTAAAGTGGCAGGCATTAAAGGCTCGTCACCCTGTAAATTAACGATGATTTGGTCATCATTACAGTTGATTTTCTTAACCACTTCGGCAAGCCGATCAGTTCCCGAAGGATGATTAGGCGAGGTCATAATAACTTCGGCGCCAAATGCCGAACAAGCTGTTTGTATACGTTTATCATCTGTAGCGATGATGATTTCATCTGCACCACTTGCCTGCGCTCGTTCATAAACGTGTTGCACCATCGGCTTTCCAGCCAGAGCTAAAAGCGGTTTACCGGGCAAGCGACTCGAGGCGTAACGCGCAGGAATAATGACTATAAAACCCATTAGATTTCTTCGTCAGCTGGAATTTTTCGTGCTTCACTTTCAAGCATTTGAGGGATTTCATCTCGTATTGGATAGGCTAATCTGTCGACTTTGCAAATCAATTCCTGTGCTGACTTATTGAAAACCAGTGGTCCTTTACAGGCCGGGCAAGCCAATATATCTAGTAATTTATTGTCCATATTTGTCTCGGTTGAAATTAATTTAAATAATTAAAAATATAATATTCAAGATAACATTTTCAAAACCTGCTTTGAAACGGCATCATTTATTTCTGCGGTTACTGGAAGAAACCAATGATTTATTTTAGCAAAAGAACGGCATTTAACTGCATCCTTTTCCGTCATTATGACCGGCAGTTCATCATCAAAAACAATGTCATTTACATTATAAGCATGATGGTCTGGGAACACATGCTCTATCAGATTAAACCCCATTTCTTTTAGCGTAATAAAAAATCGCTGAGGGTTGCCAATGCCCACTACGGCATGAATGGTTTTATTCGCAGCCCCGCTGTTTGGCCATTGCTGTGATTGATCAACGAGATTAACAATTTGCTGGGGAATAAGCTTCATACTGTGTTCGCCGGAAAAAGTTTGACCGCCATTGACGATAATTATATCGGATTTATTAAGCCGCGAAATGGGTTCACGCAAAGGCCCAGCAGGAAGGCATTGAGTATTTCCAAAGCGACGCTCACCATCAATGACAATAATTTCTATATCTCTGTGTAACGCATAATGTTGCAAGCCATCATCTGAAACGATAATGTTGCAGTTATGTTTGTTTAGCAGCATTTTAGCTGCTGCAACGCGATCTGGGGCGACCACCACCGGACATGCGGCGTGAGTTGCCAACAACACGGTTTCATCACCAACCATAATAGGATCGCTGTTTGCATTAACAGATTGAGGCCAATGTTGAGCCTTGCCACGATAACCTCGGGAAACAATGCCTGGTTTGTAGCCTGCCTGTTGTAGCTGTTTTACCAGCCAAATTACGAGTGGCGTTTTACCCGTCCCCCCGACACTGATGTTACCGATAACAATCACCGGTACATTTAGAGTGTAAATTGTTAATAGACCTCTGCGATAACAAAAACGACGCAGTGCAGAGATAATTCGAAATAACCAGGACAGCGGTGTTAACAATATTGAGACGGGGTTAACGCTATACCAGTAGTTATCAAGCCGCTTCATAAGAAGAGCCTATGGTTTGGAACTGTTGCTGGACGTTACGGGCTGATCTGAAAACTGCATGCGGTAAAGGTCGGAATAAATACCCTGTGTAGACAATAGTTCCTCATGTCGCCCTACTTCCAAAATGGCACCGTCTTTCATCACTGCGATTTGATCAGCTTTCTCAATCGTAGAAAGACGGTGTGCAATAATCAGTGTAGTGCGGTTTTCCATTAATGTTTCGAGTGCGGCTTGAATATGCCGCTCGGACTCACTGTCAAGTGCCGAGGTTGCTTCGTCAAGGATAAGAATAGGCGCGTCTTTATACAGTGCTCTGGCGATTGCAATACGTTGTCGCTGCCCTCCTGAAAGTAGCACACCGTTTTCCCCTATTGGCGTATCAAAAGCCTGCGGTAAGCGTTCAATAAACTCTAACGCATGAGCGGCTTTTGCCGCAGCAACAATCGCTTCTCGTGTTGCGCCTTCATCATCGCCGTAGGCAATATTATTGGCAACAGAGTCGTTAAATAACGTGACATTTTGACCAACTATGGCTATCTGTGCACGCAGACTTTTTAATGACAGCTGATTAATATTATGGCCATCAAGTAAAATTTGCCCTGTCGTTTGCGCTGAAGTTGTATCAGAGTTCAGGTCTGGCTCGAGATCGTAGAAACGCGGCAACAAACTCATTAATGTGGTTTTACCACTGCCTGAACGTCCAACAAACGCCACGGTTTGTCCGGGGTGTATTTTTAGACTAACATCACAAAGCACATTTCCCTTCGCGCGATCATAAGAAAAGGTGATGTTTTTAAATTCGATGTGGCCTTCTGCACGAGCTAGTATTTTTGTGCCAGTGTCTTTTTCCACTTCTGAATCCAGCAGTAAAAAAATACTGTTGGCCGCAGCAATGCCACGTTGAATCATGGCGTTTATTGTAGTCAACCGTTTGATCGGCGATGACAACATCATCATCGCAACAATAAACGACATGAATATTCCAACAGTTACCTGTTCCAGCATGGGTGCCAAGGTTGCAAGGTAAACAACTAATGCCAGACTAAATGCAGCGATAAGTTGGACAAACTGACGACTTGCTTCACTGGTGGCAATCAGCTTCATATTTTGCAGTCTATTACGATCATTCACTTTGGAAAAGCGCTGCTGTTCATATTCAGCACCCCCAAATGTTTTTATAATTTGATGGCCCTCTACGACCTCTTCAGTGATATCCGTGACATCACCCATGGTGTTTTGAATATTGGTGCTGATGCGACGAAAACGACGATTTACCAGTGCAATGGAAATACCAATAATTGGGCCAATAATGAGAAACAATAAAGACAACTTCCAGTTCAAATAAAACATCCAGCCAAGCAGGCCTACGACCGTAAGTGAATCTCTGACTAATACGGTGATGGCTTGTGTCGATGCTTGTGCTACCTGTTCTACATCGTAGGACATTTTTGACAACAGTTGTCCAGAGGCGTTGTGATCAAAAAAGCGTGCGGGCAGGGTTAAGAATTTTTCAAAAATGCCTTGCCTCATAGCTTTAATCACATGACGACCTACCCACCCCATTAAATAGGAGGACAAGAATGCGCCGAGACCGCGAAACAGTGCTAAAACAATTAACAGTAGCGGAATTATTTTAATCCAGAACGGATCGTTGTCGACAAAGCCACCATCCAACATCGGTTGCATCAATGCTGCAAGACCTGTGTCAGTAGCGGCGGCCAAAACCATGCCGAGTATCGCAATAAAAAATGCGGCTTTATAGGGTTTTACATAACCCAGCAAGCGGCGGTAGATTTCTACGCCGTTAGTAATTTCCTGTTGCTGCGACATTTTCAGTTTGAACCAGCGCTCTCTTTGGTCGCAATGGATAGATGCACAATGCCGAGCTGGCGTGCGACATCCATGGCGGTAATTACCGCCTGATGCGGTGTTTTTGCATCAGCACTAATAATCAGCGAAGGTTGATCATTTTCAGACGTGGCTATTCTGAGTGCCTTAACCAACGTCAGTCTTTGTGTATTGACGACGCGACGTTGATTGACGAAATACACGCCCTGCTCGTTGATCGTCAGTTCAATGGGTTTTTTATCTGTTTCTACTGCTTCAGTATTGGCTTCTGGCAGATCGACAGAGATTTCAGATTCTCGATTGAAGCTGGTCGATACCATGAAAAATATCAACAACAGAAAAACGACATCAATCAATGGTGTTAGGCTGACATCAGGGTCTTCTTTACGGAACTGACGTAAATTCAACGCTGTTTTCTCTTTTTCGATTTAGATGTTTGTTCAGGTTTTTGCTCTGGTTCTTGTTCATGTGCCTTAGCCAGTGATCCGCCAGCTTCAAGCCCAGATGCTAACGAAGCGGTTTGTTTCAGTGTCGGTTCCATTTCCCTGTCGCCGTGCAATACTTCAACCATGCGCAATGATTCTTTTTCCATTGTAATCACCAGCATGTCCACACGGCCACGAAAGTAGCGATAAAACATCAAAGTAGGTATTGCAACAGAAAGGCCTGCAGCAGTAGTAATAAGAGCTTCAGAGATACCTCCCGCTAATACAGTTGGATTGCCAACGCCCGCTGCTGTAATTGCGGTAAACACCTTGATCATGCCAATTACTGTCCCTAACAATCCCAATAAAGGCGTAATGGATGCAATGGTACCAAGCGTATTTAAGAAACGTTCCATTTCAGCGACCACATGACGCCCTGTATCTTCGATGGCATCTTTCATGATTTCCCTGTCATGATGAATATTGGCTAGACCCGCCGCTAAAATACGCCCAAGGGGTGAATTATTGCGTAATTCAGCCAGCTTATTGGCGTCAAGTTGCTTATCTTTTGCCCAATGCCAGATTTGTGTCACCAGATTAGCCGGGCAAGTGCGTTTTGCTTGCAGTGACCAAAACCGTTCACCCACAATCGCCAGGGCAATAACAGAACATAACAGGATGGGAATCATCAACCACCCGCCGGAATAGACTAGCTCTAACACCCTTATTAAACCCCTTATTATATAAACAGTCGCCAATAATACTTTATTTTGAGCGGGTCGGGAATGCAGTGATTGTCAGCGATGCCAGATTCTTCGTGATTGATCACGGAAACGTTGAAATTCGAGTGCTTTTCCGGGTGTCAATTTGACGGAAATAGCACCATCCCGGTCGCTGCGAAAAATTTCTGTATTAAGTAGTTGATAGTTTTTAAGCACAACTTCTTTTGGGAAACCGTAGCGATTACGGTAGCCCATTGGGAATAAAGCATATTCAGGTGAAACAGCGTTTAGAAAAGGTATTGTTGATGATGTTTTGCTGCCGTGATGAGGCACTATCAAGATATCTGACTTCAACAAACGGGGCTGCCTTTTGATTAACGACTTTTCTGCACTGGCCTCAATATCTCCACTTAATAAAATACTACCAGCAGCATTTGAAATGCGCAGTACACATGACGCGTTGTTGCCTTGATAGGAGGTATTTTTTGTTGGATGCATAATTTCAAAATCAACGCCATCCCATTGCCATCGTGTTCCGCTGTAACAAGGCTTCGCCTTAATCCAGTTAAACTTTTCAGGTACGCTACTTACAAGTTCGTTGATTTCAATTTCACGCCGTAAGGAATTCACCCCGCCAATATGGTCATTATCGGCATGCCCTACCATTAGGATATCTAAATTGCTTATTCCGTATTGACGCAAGAAAGGCAGTAGTACCACTTTTCCTGTATCAAAGTTTTCGTTATAACGCGGGCCCGTGTCGTAGATAAGCGTGTGATGACGCGTTTGTATGACAGCCGATAACCCTTGCCCAACATCAAGTAGTGTGAAAAACAACTCACCTTCGTTGAGTCGTTTTGACGTGACTAACAATGATGGCAGTAAGAAAAATATTCCTAACCAGCGTGCTGGCATGCCTCGTGGAGCAAGTATCCATAGAATGCCTATAAAGGCAGGTAACCATGTCCAGGATAATGGGACATGCTGAGTCCATTGGCCAAGTTCCAACTCGCTGAGCATTGCTAGAAATGGCCAGACAGCTTCAATGATAAGTGCAGAAAAATTGAGTAATAGGTAGGATAATTCTGGCGCAATGATTGCTGTCAGCGTTCCGAGTAACACCAGTGGCACCACTATAAAACCGATCAAAGGGACAGCAAAAAAATTTGCCAGCGGTGAAAGTAATGGGAAGCGTTGAAATATGACAATTAAAATCGGCATCAAGCCTAATGCTATAAGGGCATGCAAGCGGCCATATTTCCACCACCATCCCTGTGTCGACAGACGGTTTGTCATGCCCATTAAAATAACTGCTACTGCTGCGAATGAAAGCCAAAACCCGGCTGAAAGAACAGCGAACGGGTCAACGATTAAAATTAAAAATAATGCGATGGCAAGACTCTGGCTTGGCAACCGGGCGCGTTGCATAATAATTGATGCAAATAAAACAATAATCATGATTAAGGCACGCTGGGTGGGTAGCGTAAAGCCTGCTAAAGCGGCATAAATTATTGCCGCAATAATGCCGCAGATAGCGGCAATTCGTTCACCTGGCACGAGTAAAACAAGGTTTTTAGAATAACTCCATAAACGACGTACCAGGGCAAAAACCAAACCCGCAACCAATCCAACATGAAGCCCGGAAATAGCCACTAAATGATTAGTGCCCGTTCGGGTTAATACTTGCCATTGTTCAGATGATATAAGTTGGCGTTCTCCGATGGCCAACGCCGTGATGATGCCCGAAAAATCATTCCTCTCAAGATTATTATAAATAGCATCAGCCAACTTTTGCCTCAAGCGTTGTAATGGCTGGCTTGAGAGGTCAGAAGATAATATTTTGTTTTGGGTATCGTTTCTAACATAACCCGTTGCTCTGATACGGTGTTGAAATAACCAGGATTCATAATCAAACCCTCCTGGGTTCATATAACCGCTGGGACGTTTAAGCCTAACCAGCAGTTGCCATTCATCGCCGACCTGAAGTTTTGTGGTCTGCCTATACCAGTTAAGGCGAATGAGTTCGGGTTTGTTTTGTTGTAGCTGCCCATTCCACGTTAAACGATGGACATTAAAAACAAAGCGCTGACTTGTCGCGCGTGTTTCGGGTAAGGAGGTGATAACACCTGATACAAGCAGGTCTTGACCTTCCAGTTGAGGTGAAATTGCAGTCGAAAGAATGTGCTGCCCATGCCATAATGCCCATAGGAATCCACAAAATAATAATAATGGAATGTGAGCGCTGTTTAGCTTAGGCCTGATGAATAGCCAAAATAATAACGGAATAAAAATGACCAGCAGCCATAACCACCTGCCGTCAGGGAGTTCGGGGAGTTGTAATAAAATAATTACACCACCAAGAAAAGCGATAACCCCGCTACGCATGAAGCTCCATCTCCATTTACTAGCATTCCCTATAAACCCAATATTGTTTGGGGTAGACAAATCCTTTGCCTTTTAGTTATTGTCTCACTATGCCAAGAAAATTGCTAAAACGCTTTATGCCGAATCACGATACGATTCGTAATCATAAAAATTTAAAGTTTTTTGGCACGTTACTTCATCACCCAAACCTGTGGCATGTTAATCGCCGTTCGATCGCTGGTGCTTTTGCCGTAGGTTTATTTATTGCGTTCGTACCCCTACCATTTCAAATGGTGCTCGCGGCAGCTGCAGCGATTGCATTGCATGTGAATTTACCCATTTCAGTTACGTTAGTTTGGATATCTAATCCTTTAACGATACCGGTTCTTTTTTATATTGCGTATAAGGTTGGCGCCTGGATGTTAGGCGTAACGATTCAAAATGTATCGTTTGAGCTATCTATTGAGTGGTTAAGCAGTCAAGCTGCGGTTGTGTGGCAACCTTTTCTCTTTGGATGTTTTGTTTTAGGTGTATTTTCAGCCGCAATAGGCTACCTGTTTATACATTCTTTCTGGCGACTTCGAGTAATAAAGAACTGGCAATCACGAAAAGACCGGCGTCTACTCTGATAGAGCATCAGAAAAATTAAGGTGCCAACGTAAGTTTAATTTATTTCTTTAAGCTGTCCATTTTCGAGACAAAACACGCGATCCATCTGTTCCGCAATGGACGCTTCGTGTGTTACGACGACAAAACTTGTTCCAGATTCTTTATTAAGTTCGAGAGATAATGCCATTATATTGATAGCATTATCCTTATCAAGGTTACCTGTTGGCTCATCGGCAAGCACACATTTAGGGTTGTTCACCAAAGCTCTGGCAAAAGCAATGCGCTGGCGTTCACCACCCGATAATTTGCCTGGTTTATGTGCAGCACGTTGTTCTAGGCCTACTTTTTTTAACATCTCCAATGCAACTGCTTGCGCTTTTTCAGATATTGCACCATTAATCAATAACGGCATACAGACATTTTCCAGCGCGGTAAATTCAGGCAACAGATGGTGAAATTGATAAACAAAGCCCAGCGAATTATTACGTAAAATACCACGTTGTTTTTCACTTAGACGCGAGAAATTTTGTCCGTCCAGCATTACTTCACCCTGTGAAGGGTTATCCAGTCCGCCTAGCAAATGAAGCAAAGTGCTTTTGCCCGCACCGGATTGCCCCATAATGGCGATACGCTCTCCCCGACCGACAGTGAAACTAACATCACGTAAAACAGTAATATGATTGCCTGCTTCGGTAAAATGTTTACTCAAGTTACAACATTGCAACACGCTGTCGTTATTCATAGCGCAATGCCTCTGCTGGCTGAGTGCGTGCCGCCCGCCAGGCTGGATAAATTGTCGCTATTAAACTAAATGAAAATGACAGCAAGCTGATGGTTATTACGTCATTCCAGCGCATGTCCGAGGGAAGATCCGCAATATAATAAATATCTGGTGAAAGAAAACGCATGCCTAACATACGCTCAATGGCAGGGATAATCGTTTCAATGTTTTGCGCTAAAGTAACACCCGCAAACAAACCCAGCAATGTTCCTACTGTGCCTATTACCGCACCTTGAACAATAAAGACGGTCATTACACCTGCGGGTGATATGCCCAAAGTACGCAAAATAGCGATATCGGCTTTTTTATCATTGACCATCATTACTAATGATGAAACAAGATTAAACGCGGCAACCGCAACGATCAGCAATAAAATAACGAACATCACCGTTTTTTCCATTTTCACGGCACGGAAAAAATTAGCATTTTGACGTGTCCAGTCGCTGATTTGATAACCGATGGGAAGTTCATTGATGAGTTGTTTTACTAAGTTCGGCGCGGCATACATATCATTCAAGCGCAAGCGAATGCCACTAACTTTCTCATTCATCCTGAACAGAGTTGCTGCATCTTTAGCATGAATTAAAGCAAAGGTATTATCGAAGTCGCTCATGCCAATTTCAAAAATACCGACAACATCAAAACGTTTAAGCCTCGGTAAAAACCCCACTGCGGTGATATTGCCTTGTGGGCTGACTAACATGACGCTGTCACCAACCGCGACACCTAATGAATATGCTAAACCTTTACCTAAAATAATACCGTAATCACCCGCCGTCAGATTACTGGTATGGCCGATTATCATTTTTTCATGTATCGCAGAAACAGCAGGTTCTTGCTCCGGAAATATTCCGCGCACGACAGCACCCGCGACATTAGAGCCGTGCGTCAACATGCCTTCGCGATGAATGTAAGGTGCGGCACCCTCTACATTGGGGTAGCGTTTTAACTGCTCACTCATTGCTTGCCAGTCGTGTAGCCCTTCTCGACTTTGGCTGACTGTCACATGTGATACAACGCCCAGCATACGTTCACGCAACTCTTTTTCAAAGCCGTTCATAACAGAAAGTACGGTGATCAAAACTGCAACGCCCAATGCAATGCCCAGCATTGAAGCGAGCGATATAAAAGATATGAAGTGGTTGCTACGCCTGGAAACTGTATAGCGTAAACCGATAAAAATCTCAACGGGCTTAAACATAGTGGCTTATTAAACCATAAAATACCGCTTGAATCGCGGTTGTTTTTTATATGACCGCATCGAATATTAAAGTGCTTCTTATAATTTTAAAAAGAAAAGGAAGTGCAAAGGTAGCGGGAAGTTATAAGTGGTGAAATTGCTATCTGGTTTTAACCTGAAAAACGATTACGGCTGGAAGATTTTTTATATTTAGATTTTTGCGAACGATTGTTTTTATCTTCACCGACAGAACTGGCTGAATTAGTGTACTTGGATTTTTCGCGGGTGTTCTCTCGCGTTTTATACTTAGTATTTTTAGTGGGTTTAGCGCGTTTATTTTGTCGTGATTGATCTCTGTTATGATTTAAATCAAGTTTAGGTTCTTCCATTTCGGGTAAGCCAGCCTGTTTGAGTAAAGGCTGAATTTCAGGGATTTCCAATTCACGCCAGCGGCCGACACGTAATCCACCAGATAGTACAATGGGACCAAATCGAATGCGTTTGAGGCGACTCACGGTTAAACCCTGTGATGCCCACAAACGTCGTACTTCGTGATTTTTACCTTCTTTGAGAATAACGTTATACCAACGATTTGCGCCACGACCACCGACATCAACAATACGTGAAAACGATGCCATGCCATCCTCTAACATCACGCCAGATTTAAGTTGCTTCAATACCAGCAAATCAACTTCACCCAATACACGAACAGCATATTCGCGTTCAATTTGTGATGAGGGGTGCATTAAACGGTTCGCAAGTTCCCCGTCCGTGGTTAATAGTAATAAACCGCTGGTATTAATGTCGAGCCTGCCAACCAGTATCCAACGGCCTGTTTCCGGTGGAGGAATTTTATCAAACACAGTGGTTCGACCTTCAGGATCAGAGCGCGTACACAGCTCGCCTTCCGGTTTATGATAAGCCATAACACGACAAGTCGAACTGATATGAAACTCGATGTCGCGACCATTCAACTGAACGTTGTCTTCTTCAGAAATGGAAATACCAAGCTTTGCAGTCTCACCGTTAACGGTAATTTTCCCTTCTTGAATCCACGCCTCAATTTGACGACGTGAGCCGTGACCGGCACGGGCTAATATTTTTTGGATACGTTCAGACATTATTAATGGATAGCTTGGTATTTTCTTCGTTTTCGTCTTCAATCACATCAAGCGATTTTTCTTCGGCAAGCTCAATATTTTCTATCTCAGTCTCCTGAGTTTGCTCTATGTCTTGCGCGTTGTCTCTATCTTGCACTTCTTGTGTCGGATGCCCAGTTTTAGGTTCAAGTTCAGGCTCAGGCTCATGATCAGAATCAATCTGATTCTCTGTTGATGGCTCTGCATCTGAATTACTTTGCTGTGCTTTAGCGAATTGCAGCTCAAATTCATTCTGAATTTCTTCAATACTGCGTATTTCTGCAAGCGGAGGCAGTTCACTAAGACTTTTGAGATTAAACGAATCCAGAAAATTACGAGTGGTTCCGTATAACGCAGGTTTACCGGGCACGTCACGATGACCAACAACCTTTACCCATTCACGTTCAAGTAATGTTTTAATAATCGACGTGCTGACACTGACACCACGCACATCTTCAACGCCGGCGCGAGTGATAGGCTGACGATAGGCAATCAGGGCAATGGTTTCTAATAAAGCGCGCGAGTATCGCGAGGGCTTTTCTTCAGACATTCGGTTTATCCAGGGGGATAATTCCTCGACAATCTGAAGCCGGTAACCACTGCTTACCTGTTTAAGCTCAACGCCCGTATCTTGAAAGTCGGTTTCAATCGCCGCTAGTGTTTCTCGTATATCGTCGCGCGAAGGTTTTTCATCGTCAGCAAATAAAACCAATAACTGATCTATATTAAGAGGTTTCCCCGCCGTCATTAATGCGGCCTGGATAATTAATTTAAGCTGTTCAGGATTCTTCAACATGATTCGGTGCCTTTACATAAATCGGGCCATACATTTCATTTTGTACCATTTCGATTAGCGATTCTTTAATCAATTCCAAAATCGCAAGAAAGGTTACAACTACACCGGAGCGGCCTTCTCCGGGTACAAATAAGTCTGCAAAACCCATAAATTTTTCAGTATTTACTTTATTCAATACTGCTGTCATTCGCTCTCGAACCGATAAAGGTTCACGTGCGATTTGATGATGAGAAAACATTTCTGCGCGAGACATGACGTCCTGGTATGCCATCAAAATATCACGCAATTCAATTTTTGGATGCAATTTAACAACGTTCTTTTCAGGTGCCTGAATGTTAACCGCATGGGTATCACGTTCCATTCTAGGCAGAGTGTCTAGGTCTTCAGCGGCTTTTTTAAAGCGCTCATATTCTTGAAGACGTCGAATTAATTCAGCACGTGGATCATCTTCATCGCCCTCTTCTACTGGACGCGGTAATAGCATGCGTGATTTTATTTCAGCCAACATCGCCGCCATCACTAAATACTCGGCTGCCAGCTCAAGCCGAACATCTTTCATTAACTCAACATACTCCATGTACTGACGAGTAATTTCAGCAATGGGAATATCCAGAATGTCGAGGTTTTGTCGTTTGATAAGATACAGCAGCAAATCAAGAGGGCCTTCAAAGGCCTCAAGGAATACCTCTAGCGCATCAGGCGGAATGTATAAGTCTTGCGGCGGGCCCGTAACAGCCTGCCCTTGCACAATTGCAAAAGGCATTTCTTGCTGCTGAGCTGCTGCCCCCTGCGGAATTGTTTCAACCGTCATAACTACTAAATCCTATCCTGTACTCAAGCCAATGTTATCGTTCAGCAAGCCCCATCGCCTGCGTCACTTCATCCAACGTATCTTTGGCAACTTCGCGTGCACGTTCGCAACCTTCGTTCATTATATTACGGACCAGCTGAGGATTCTCAACAAATTCAAGGGCACGCTCACGAATCGGTGCTTGTTCTTTCAAAACCGCCTCTATAACGGGTTGTTTGCAGTCAACACAGCCAATTTCAGCTTTTTTACAACCGTCTACTACCCAGTCACGCACTGATTCAGTTGAGTAGATTTGGTGGAATTCCCAAACCGGACATTTTTCTGGGTCGCCGGGATCAGTGCGTCTAACTCGGGCGGGATCTGTCTGCATGGTGCGTAATTTTTTCTCAACTGAGACCGGGTCTTCGCGCAAACCTATAGTATTACCGTAAGATTTGGACATCTTTTGCCCATCTAGGCCAGGCATTTTTGACGTTGGCGTGAGTAACTCCTGAGGCTCAGGCAGGATAATCCTGCCTTCGCCTTCAAGGTAACCAAACAAACGCTCACGATCGCTGATGGTTATATTTTGCTGTGAGGCTAATAATGCACGCCCACGCTCAAGCGCTTCATGGTCACCTTTTTCTTGATATTTCCTTCGTAACTCACCGTAAATTTTGGCATTTTTCTTGCCGATCTTTTTTATGGCCGCCTCTGCCAAGGCTGCAAAATCAGGTTCACGCCCGTAAATATGGTTAAAGCGTCGCGCCACTTCACGTGTTAATTCAATATGCGCAACTTGATCTTCCCCGACGGGTACAAGCCCAGCCTTGTAAATCAGTATGTCTGCGCTTTGCAGTAATGGATAACCCAGAAAGCCAAAGGTCGATAAGTCCTTTTCTTTGAGTTTTTCTTGTTGATCCTTGTAGCTTGGCACACGTTCCAACCAGCCCAACGGTGTCATCATCGACAACAATAGAAATAATTCGGCATGCTCTGGGACACGTGACTGGGTAAATAATGTCGCTGTACCGGGGTTAATTCCGCACGCTAACCAATCTATCACCATGTCTTGTACGCTGTCAGCAATACCGCCGGTATTGTCGTATTCAGTAGTCAGTGCATGCCAATCAGCGACAAAAAAGAAACATTCATATTCGTGCTGTAATTCCAGCCAGTTCTTTAACACACCGTGGTAGTGGCCGAGGTGTAATTTTCCTGTCGGCCGCATTCCTGACAAAACACGATGATTGTTGTTAGACATTTGAATCAAGTAATTATCTCCGATAACTAATGTTAATTATTGTATCCCGGCAAGCAAGTAAAGAATGCTTTTGAATAACTGGACGGGTCCATTGATGAGCCCCCAGAGCACTCCGCTAAGCAGCAGAACTAACAAAATAATCATTCCATATTTTTCGAGCGAATTATAACGCCAAGCCCACTTATCAGGTAGTAGTCCAGTTACTATGCGGCTGCCATCGAGCGGTGGAATCGGTAGCAGGTTCAGCACCATTAGAATCAGATTAATACTGACTCCTGCTCCTCCCATGTACAGTAAAGGCTTATACACGGTGGGCATTATATTGCTCAACATAAAACTAAGCTTCATAACAAATACCCAAAAAATCGCCATCAATAAATTAGCCGCTGGCCCTGCGAGCGCGACAAGTGCCATATCGCGCTTACGATTGTGCAAATTTTGCCAAGTCACCGGCACCGGTTTTGCCCAGCCAAACAGCATTCCCCCCATCATTAACATCAAACCGGGAACAAGTAATGTGCCAACAGGATCAATATGTTTGAGAGGATTTAGCGTCACGCGACCCAACATCATGGCAGTTTTGTCACCTAAACGTAATGCCACCCAGCCGTGAGCCGCCTCATGCACTGTAATTGCAAATAAAACTGGCAATATCCAGACTGCCAGACGTTGTAGCATATTTAGTTCATCCATGGTGTTTTTTAATCAAGAAACGAGGTATCGCCTTTGCCTTGTCTAACCACGACAGGCGAGCCATTTTGTAAATCAATAACGGTGGTTGGCTCAAAGCCACAATGGCCGCCATCAATGATCAAATCCACCTGCTTGCCAAGACTATTACGTATTTCACCAGGATCGGTTAGTGGTAATTCTTCATCCGGCAAGATTAAGGTCACACTCATTAGCGGTTCACCCAGCGCCTCAAGTAACGCTGAGGTTATAGGGTGATCAGGTACGCGTAAACCAATGCTTTTACGTTTGGGGTTTTGCAGGCGTCGTGGGACTTCTTTCGTCGCGCTAAGAATAAAGGTATAAGGCCCCGGTGTAAGTGTTTTTAATAGACGAAACTCAATATTGTTTAATTTTGCATAAGTTGATATTTCTGAAAGGTCACGACAAACCAGTGTGAAATTGTGATCTTTGTCGAGTTTCCGAATTTTACAAATACGCTCCATTGCAGCCTTGTTGCCGAGACAACAACCCAGCGCATAACTAGAGTCTGTCGGATAGGCAATGACCGCGCCGTGGCGAACAGCGGCTACAACCTGACTAATCAGGCGTAGTTGAGGATTGTGGGGATGTATTTCGAGAAACTGCATGAGCTAGATATCAACCTGAGCAATAGGATGTTTGGTTTTGAGTCGATGGTAAATTCCAGTTTTTCCAAACAGGCGAACTGCCTTCTGGCAATGCACGTATTTTACCCAGTTCAGCCCATACGGCTTTAGGGCTGTGAAAATCTGAACCTGAAGAAGCTAACAAGCCACACTCATTGGCTAATCGTGCCACTTTTGTTACTTCAGTGGGGCTGTGTGCACTGGAAACTACTTCAATCACTTCACCACCTAATAAAGAAAAATTTTCAAACAGTGCTTTTAATTTGGCATTGCTTAACTGATAGCGCGCAGGATGAGCGATGACGGCTTGACCTCCTGCAGCTCGAATCCAGTCTATGGCGTCTTTAAGTTCAGCCCAGTCAGCAGCAACATAACAAGGTTTACCTTTTAATAGATAGCGTTTAAAAGCGCTTTTATGGTCTTTGGCGAAACCCTTTTCGATGAGATAACGCGCAAAATGATTGCGACTTATAATATCTCCTCCAGCATATTCCAGCACAGCTTGGTAGGCATCAGGCAGACCAATTTTTTTGAAACGTTGCGCTATTTTTTCAGCCCGCTCCTGCCGAGTTTTTTGCACGCCTTCGAGCCCAGCCTGTAACATTTTATTGTCGGGATCGATCCTTAAACCGACAATATGCAATAATGTATTTTGCCAGGTAACGGATATTTCTATACCGGGAATCAAAATGATTCCTGACTTACTTGCCGCAATCATCGCTTCGGCAATGCCATCCGTCGTATCGTGGTCTGTGAGCGCAAGCACATCGACACCTTTTGCTGCTGCGCGCAGAACTAAATCACTCGGACTTAAGTCACCGTCAGAGTAATACGAATGACTATGAAGGTCGTAACATATCGGCATATTCTTAACTAGCATGTTATAATTCATCAATTTACAGGCATACTATTATGCCATGACTGTCCTCTTACGTTGAACTGATTATTATCAAATGAAGTTCCTTTTCGATATTTTCCCCGTTGCCCTGTTTTTTGTTGCGTACAAAATGTACGATATTTACGTGGCAACGGCTGTTGCCATTGTCAGTTCTGTACTTCAAGTGGCATGGTTTTGGCTGAAATACCGCCGTATAGAAACCATGCACATTGTTACAATGATTTTAATTATTGTTTTTGGTGGTGCGACGTTGATTCTGCAGGATGAAATGTTTATAAAATGGAAGCCAACCATTCTAAATTGGGCCTTTGCTATCGCCTTTATTGCCAGCCAATATATTGGTAGAAAACCGATTATTCAGCGCATGCTGAGTTCTTCCATGGATCTTCCAAATCCAATATGGATCAAACTAAACATTCTCTGGGCGCTGTTTTTTTTCGCGCTGGGACTCATCAACATATACGTTATCTATAATTTTGATACCGATACTTGGGTTAACTTCAAGCTTTTTGGCATGACGGGTCTCACCTTTATTTTTGTTATTTTTCAATCATTATATATTTCGCGTTATATTAAGGATGACGCGACAACTTAAGAGTTCCTCTAGAGATGCTTTATACTATTGTCGGCGAGGATTTCCCTGACAGCCTTCAGAATCGAAAGTCAGTACGTAGCGAGCACATTAAGCGGCTTGATGAGCTGAAACAGCAAGGTCGTTTAGTGCTAGCAGGCCCACAACCGGCTATTGATAACGAGGATCCGGGTGAAGCTGGGTTTACAGGCAGTCTTATCGTTGCAGAATTTACTTCATTAGCCGATGCAAAAACATGGGCAGACGCTGACCCCTATATAAAAGCCGGTGTTTATCACCACGTAACCGTTAAACCTTTTAAGAAAGTTTTACCATAAAACGTTAAGGCAGTTGAACTTCAATATGAATATACGATCTAAACATCAAGGATTCTCCATGATGAAGAAAACACTCACATTATCACTACTCTTTATTTGCACTACACTACTGCTGTTTAGCAACAGTGTAGTGTTAGCTGAGCAGGCCAAGGAAAAAGCACAAGAACAAGAACGCGTTATTGCGGTTGTTAACGGCCAAGCACTGACTGCCAGCAATTTTAGTGCATACGTCAAAATGCGTATTAATAAAGAAAAAATAACAGGGAAACTAACGGCTGAGCAGCGCAATCGTATTTTTGGCGACTATATTAATCGTGAATTAATTTATCAAAATGCCTTAAATAATAATTTAGATAAAAACCCATTAGTTGTTGCAGAAATGCAGAACCAAAAACGCAATATCATTACTGGTATTCGTATTAACCAACTTTTAAGCGCCCAAGTAAGTGATGAAGAAATGCTTAAGGTCTATAAAGAAGAATTTTCTCAGCCTGTTACTGAATACAAAACACGTCATATTCTACTCAAAACAGAACAGGAAGCTAAAAACCTTATTTTAAAACTCAAAAATAAAGGTAATTTTTCTAAATTAGCCAAAGAAAAATCTATCGACGTTTCAGGCAAAAGCGGCGGCGAGCTTAACTGGTTTTCATATGGTCAAATGATACAACCCTACAGCGAAGCGGTACGTAATTTAAGCATAGGTGCTTACACAGATAAACCTGTACAAAGTAAGTTTGGCTGGCACATTATTCAATTGATAAATTCACGGCAAATTCCAGCAGCTGAGTTCGCTGCAGTACGCAATAAAGTATTGGCTATCGTGAGAAACAGAAGAATTGCTGCTTATATCAATACGCTACGTAGCAAAGCTGACGTAGAAATTAAATAGCCCGTCACCCAGATCCTTCGCTGTTGCTCAGGATGATACAGTGGGATTAAACACCGCTATTTACAAGCTATTCTGGTAAACGTGGCAACGTAATAACTGGAAACTTCCCACTTAAAGTTTCAAGAAACGCTTTTATATCACTCACCTGCTGTTCAGTTAAGTTTTCTTTTAGCTGCGTCACGGCCATCACTCGAATCGCCTCTTCTAAACTGGATACTGAACCATTATGGAAATAGGGTGCTGTGTGACTAATATTCCTTAATACGGGTACTCTCCACATACGTCTATCTGTTATTTCATGTGTCACTAGATAACGTCCGAGGTCTTCTGCAAGCTGATATTTTTTTTCATAATCAGTGCCAGGGTAGTTTGGAAACAATTCATAAAACCCCTCTCCCATTTGAAATGCCAGGCCTGGTACAGGCCCAGAAAGGTTTACCCAAAAATGACAGGACGCACAGCCAGTTTCAATGAATTGAGTAAACCCACGTTGCGCTTGTGCAGAAATTGAAAGTTTATTGCCCAATAAAAATTGGTCAAAAGAACTATCGGGTGTCGTTAGTGTGCGAATAAAAGTAGCCAATGCTTTTGTGATATTTTTATAGTTAATCTCAGAGTCGCCTGGAAATACACTGTTAAATTGGTGCTCGTATCCGTGGATGGATTTAATCCGCTGACTGACGTCCAGTTTTGAAGCCATTGCCATCACTTCCGGATGTAACAAATGTTCTTCTATCGCCGATTCAAGGCTGACCGCTCGGCCATCCCAAAACAACACGGTTTGATAGGCTACATTCCATAACGTCGGTGTATTACGTTGTCCGCTTACTCCCTTTGCACCTTCAGAAGCAGAGAAACCATCATCACCACCTTGCATTAAATCATGACAGCTGTTGCAGGATAGCTTTCCGTTCAATGACAAACGACGATCAAAAAATAATTGTTTACCTAATTCAACTTTCTCTTTGCTGAGAACATTATTTTCAGGGATAGGTGGTACCACTGGCAGTGGCTGAAATGCTTGAAATGCTCCAGCACTGACAGACAAAGGTACTGAAACTAAAAGCGGCAAAAACAGGCATAACAAAAACGAACTGCTGCGTGATGAACAATTAACTGAGGACACCATAAAAACGAACTCCAAAAGAAATGAATCAGCTTGTCTCTCTAACCGCTGATTGCTGCTCTAGTTGAATAACATCAGGTAAGTGAACAGTGCTGGTAGGGAAGGCAAATTCTGCATCATGCTGGACAATGATGTCATTTATTAGCAAGAGTATTTCTTGTTTGATGTCATGAAAATCTGTCCACACTGTTGTTTTAGTAAAAGTGTAAATAAAAAAGTCCAGCGATGATGAGCCGAAACTATTGAAGTTCACCATCAAGGTTTTTGTTTGATCAATTTCAGGATGAGCTTTCAGCATGGCTTTTACATCAGCAATGATCGCGGCGAGTTTCTTATCATCATCATAACGTATACCTATGGTTTCATAGATACGGCGGTTCGTCATACGTGATGGATTTTCAACGGTAATCGTAGAAAAAATAGAATTGGGAATATATAACGGACGCTTATCAAAGGTTCTAATTAACGTTAATCGCCAACCTATACTTTCAACCGTACCTTCGATTTCTCGATCAGGCGAACGAATCCAGTCGCCTACTGAGAACGGTCGGTCTAAATAGAGCATCAAACCGCCAAAAACATTTGCCAGCATATCTTTTGCTGCAAAACCTACGGCAATGCCACCTATGCCACCAAAGGCCAATACGCCTGAAATACTAAAGCCTAATGTTTGTAAAACAACCAGTGCAGCAGTAATAATGACAGACAAGCGCAACAACTTCGCCAAAGCGTGGACGGTATCATTATCGATGCCTCTCTCAGCTTTGTTGGGACGTTTAATAATATTTTCTTCTGATCGTTTTATCAGGCGAATTAAGAACCACGCGATTGATGCAATGACCCCCACATCTCTAATCGGTGTGACCGCAGAAAAAATAGCGGCATCAGTTTCTTGCGCAACTATGCTGGCAGCAAAAGCAATGCCTACCACCCAGATAAGTGCTGAAAGTGGTTTTCTCAACGCATCAATTGCCGCGTCATCCCAAAGATTTTTTGTTTTTTCGAACTGTCGTAGTAGACGGCGAAATATAATTTTTTGCGCAAGATCAAGCAATAACGCGATAACAACAACAATAAAAACCTGTGTTATCCAGCCGCCATCAGCAACCAGGCCCGCGTCTTGTATGATTGTTTCTACATCCATAATGATTTTTATTTCGAGTTATAAATTAGTAAATGGCTGCTAATTTGAAACTATCAATCACACGCCTAAATCAGATTCAACGTATGCGGTACTTCATAGCTTTGAACGCTAGTAACAGCTTGCTGCCATTTTTTACTTGCCTGTAATTGTACACGACTCTCTGAGGTACGCCCATGCAGTCGAATCAATCGTAGCTGCGAAGCGGGAACATGCCATTCACTCACCCCCTCTAGCGCTTCGCTCATGGCCTTTTCTGACTGACACACTAACGCCATATCACAGCCGGCCTGTAGAGTAGATAACACGCGCTGCGGAATATCGCCTTCAATTTTGGCACCGGCCATTTCCAGATCATCGCTAAAAATGACGCCTTGAAAGTTATATTGTTGGCGCAGAATATCCTGCAACCAAACTTTAGAAAAACCGGCCATTTTTGCATCAACTTGCTCATAAATGACATGGGCAATCATCATGCCTTCAACACCAACATGAGATAAGCGTTGAAACGGCAGCATGTCTTCTGCCTCTATATCTGCAAAACGTCGTTTGTCTATGGGAACCGCAAGGTGTGAATCTTCGCTGACACTGCCATGACCGGGAAAATGTTTTATGATCGCCGCCATGCCCGCCTGATGCATGCCACGAATATAATGTTGCGCCAATTCAGCGATGACCTCGGGTTTTTTATGAAAGGCTCTATCGCCAATCACTTTACTGATGCCGCGATCAAGATCCAGCACTGGTGCAAAACTAAAATCAATACCCACAGCACGCAATTCAGCTGCCATCAACCAACCGGATGTTTCAGACAGGGTTTGCGCACGCTTTTGATCTTCGTCATAAACTAACCCCAGTTGCCCAATTGCAGGTAACTCTGTGAAGCCCGCACGAAACCGTTGCACCCTTCCCCCTTCGTGATCTACCGCTACCAGTAAATGCGGTTCACGCAAAGCATGAATCTCGCTCACCAACTCAGTCAGTTGTTCGGTAGATTCGTAGTTGCGTGAAAACAAAACCACACCACCCGTCAGCGGATGCAATAGCATTTCACGTTCTTGTGCCTGTATTGTAGTGCCAGACAAACCAAGCATAATCGGGCCGAGCGACATATTATTTCCTATGATTATCTAAAAATTGATGCATTAAACTTTACCTGTAACGCGGCCACGTACATCCAGCCAGTCACGCAAACGGTCACCTAGCATGTTAACGGATAGCACAACAAATATTAATGCCATACCGGGCACCAAGACCATGTGTGGTGACACCAGCATGTAGCGTGTTCCGTCGCGGATCATACTACCCCAAGACGGCGTGGGTGGCTGAATACCCAAGCCAAGAAAAGATAATCCTGCTTCAGCGATAACAATCCCGGCCACAGCAAAGGTCGACTCAATAATTAACGGCGCGGCAATCAACGGTAATAAATGGCGCAGGATGATACGCCATCTGCCTGCGCCCAAAGCCTGAGCGGCCTGAACATGCTCACGCCCTTTTAGCGCCAGCACCTGAGCGCGCGTCAATCGTGCAAAACCAACCCAACCGACAATGCTCAGCGCGATGACAACATTGCTGAGTCCCGGGCCTAATAAGCCTGCTAAGGCAATGGCCAACAGAATACCGGGGAAAGCCAGGAAAACATCAATCACTCGAACGATAACATGGTCGAACCACCCTCCTATATAAGCACTCATCGCACCAATGAACGTACCCACCAGTAATGAAACGCTGACCACTAATAGCGCAACAAAAAAGGAAAAACGCGCGCCGATAACAACGCGATCCCAAAGTGGTCGCCCTAGATCATCATAACCCAACCAGGCAGCGTCACTTGGTGGCGTGAGTATTTGAGAGAGTTCAATATGGTCTGGCATTAAAGGTAGCAGTGGCCCGAACACAGCCATCGCAATCCAGATAATTAAAATAATTGAAGAAAACCATAAACGCATCAGTGCTGTCCTTCTGCTAAACGTATGCGTGGATCTAAAAATGCGTAGACCACATCGGTGAGCGTATTAATCAAGACATAGGCGACACTGATCAACAAAATACAGGCCTGTACAACAGGGTAGTCACGCTGATTAATCGCATCGATTGTTAACTGCCCTACCCCCGGCCAGGAGAAAACTATTTCAGTGATGACGGCACCACCGAGCAATGTACCTAGCTGCAGTCCGAGTAAAGTAATCACAGGCAGCAGAGCATTACGCATACCATGCCTTATGATTACAATGTTTTCAGATAAACCCTTGGCGCGCGCAGTACGAATAAAATCTTCGCCGAGTATTTCAAGTAACGATGCTCGAATCATCCGCGACAAAATAGCCGACATCGCCGTGCCTAATGTGAGTGCTGGCAAAACCAGAGATGCAAAACCATCACGGCCACTGACCGGTAACCATCCCAGCCATAATGAAAACACCAAAATCAAAATAGGCCCCATCCAGAAATTTGGAATAGAAACACCCAGCATGGAAAACGCCATTGCCCCGCCATCCCAAACGCTGTCTTTGCGAACCGCCGCCATCATGCCGAGGGGGAATGCGATGACAATTGCCACCAATAATCCAGCCAGTGCTAACTCAAACGTTGCAGGAATGCGTTCCAATAAAACATCAATGATAGGTCTTTTTGAGTGTAAAGAAGTGCCGAAATCAAGGTGTAATAGATTATTAAAATAAGACAGCATTTGTGTCATGACAGGTTGATCCAGACCCAATGCGTGACGCAATGCCTCCCTATCAGCCGGCTGACTGGTTTCACCCAGCATCACCTCAACCGGATCACCGGGGACAATATGAATTAGCAAAAAAACCAGCGCTGAAACGCCGATTATCACAATCAGCGCGCTGCTTAATCTTGAAAAAATAAAATGCAACATTATTCAGAATCTTCCAACCAACACCCTAACACCTAAGTCCTAATCTTTTATGTCAACCTCAACACCTACATGCACCTTTCCATATAAATCCAAAATATCATCATTGTGCATTCTGATACAGCCATGCGACCTGGGCACACCCATTTCAAATTCATCAGGACAACCGTGAATGTAGATATAACGACGCATGGTATCAACATTACCCAAACGATTACGGCCTATTTCGACACCACTGAGCCACAATATCCGTGTAAGAACCCAGTCCCTGTCTGGTTGTTGCTGTGCCAATTCTGGGCTATAAATTTCACCCGTCGGTCTACGGCCTTGAAACACCGTGTTGATAGCACAGCCGTTGCCAATTTTAGCTCTGATAATATGCGCACCACGTGGCGTGCATTCGCTACCAAAGTTTTCTCCTGCACCATTAGATGCTGTTGATACAGAAACATTTATTAACACGCTGCCAGCAGAGACAAGTCGCAAACGCTGTGTAGCTATATCTATTTCAATCTTCACGCCTAAGTCCTAATCACTTAGCCCTAATCACTGTATTCAAGCCATCATAATTGCCATCACTGGCAATGGTATAACCCTTTATATCACGTCGGGAAATAAAGACATGGTCTTCGTACCAAAGCGGAACATAGGCGAGCTTTTCATGTAATAGAGACTGTAGTTCTTGATAGTGTATTGCCTGTTCTGCAATACTTTTAGCCGCCTCAGCCGCCTCGATTAGGTGATCAACATTTTTATCTATAAGACGGCCACGGTTAGCACCCTCAGGCGGTACGGCACTGCTGTGAAAGACATAGCGGAATATGTCGGGTAGTTTGACCCCCACCCACATCAGGCTATACATCTGGAAACGACCGGCTTTGATATCGCCGTAAAAAGTTCCCCAATCGTAACTACGAATTTCAACCTTAATACCCACCTCAGCTAGTTGTTGCTGGATGATGGTGGCTAGTCGAAGACGAAATGGGTCACTGGAGGTTTTATAAACCAGCGACAGCGGATGTTGTCTATCGACACCAATGTTTTTCAATAGCTCGCGTGATAACTGAGGGTTATACTCATAGGCCTGCAGTGATGCATTCCCTGCCCAATGTGTCGGTGGCAATATAGCATTGGCACGACGGGCAGCATCTCCCATCGCGTAACGAATGATATCCTTGCGATCAATGGCATGGGCGATGGCTTTACGCACAACCGCCTGCCCCGCCGTATCATCCTGCATATTAAAACCAAGGTAGGCGAAATTAGTGCCGGCTGTTTTTACGACATTGATGTCATCGCTGGCCTCTAAATATGAAACCAGTTCTGGCGGCAAATCATTTTGAATCATATCGATTTCGCCACGCATCAACTTTAAAACCCTAACAGTTGGGTCTTTCGTTTCAACAAATTCAATAATTTGTTTATCCCTGTTGCGCTCAAGCACTAGCACGGTATCACCCTGCCAGTCTTTAAGTGTAAAAGCGCCACTGCCTATAGGGTGACGATTGAAAGCGTGTTTATTCTCAATCAGCTTAGCAGGCACAATGCCGATGATTAAACGCCCGGGAAATAGCGGATCCGCTTCATCAATCATAAAATCAAGGGTATTGTCATCGACCAGCACCATCTCATTAATATTTTTCAGTGAGATACGATGCGGCGAAGCATTAGCTTTGTCGAGAATAAATTCATAAGTGGCTTTTACGTCGGCACTGGTCAAACGCTGACCATTACTAAACATCCGTCGCTCAGCATCAAGCGTAAAACGATAATGTGTTGCTGATAGTTGTTGCCAATTTGCCAATGAAGGGATGGCTTTGTAGGCATTATTGAAATCTGTCAGACGACGATATATCAGGCGGTTAATACGTGACGAAGCAGCATCGGTCGCAAAACGCGGATCGAGCGTAACGGGCATGCGAGACAAACCATAACGAATGGCATCGTCATGAGCTGATGTACAGGCATAAAGTGAAATCAGCGTGATGAACAGAAATAAAACATTCAGTCTGCGCATTCGTCCTGCCATTGTGAAAAGGGATGGTCTACCAAACATACATTATAGTAACGCGGATCATCTGAGACCTCGGCGCCTATCCAGTCCGGTAATTCAAACTGTTCATCTTCATGATCAAGTTCTATCTCAGCAACAATCAACCCCTGATTTTCACCCTCAAAAACATCAATTTCCCAGGTATGATTTTCATGCTCGACAAAATAGCGTGTTTTTTCAATTACAGCTCCGAGACAAAGCTGATTTAGCATTTCTTCTGCATCAGATAATGGAACCGGATAATCATACTCACTGCGCTGTATGCCGAGCGTGGCGCTTTTGATATTCAGGTGGGCTTTGTTATTACCAATACGAATACGAATAGAGCACTTATCAGTACCGCTCATATAACCCTGACGATAATCAACGCTACGCAAAACATCGGCGCGCCAGCTATCGCCTTTCAATAAAAACTTACGCTCGATTTCCAATCCCAAATCATTAACCTCAGGACTAAGGGCTTAGGACTTAGTCCTACTACCTAAGTTCTATTTCTGTATCCCAGGCTTGCTCAAATTCAATTAGATGATCCTGTCCTGATTGACTCAGGTAATCGCGAACCTGTTCACAACGTTGCGCGTAACCGCCTTTAGTTAAATGACCGCGCATTACTTCAAAACGTAAATACACCAAATAGGTATTCAGCACATCCGTTTCGCAATAATTACGAATACTTTCACACTGACCATCAAGGTAATTATCCCAGACTTTGGCACCGTTCATGCCCATCTTGCCTGGGAAACCCAGCATCGTGGCAATTTCATCCAACGGTGCATTGGCACGCGGTTGATAACCCGCAATCACATCCATTAAGTCAGTGTGTCGAGAATGAAAACGGCTCAGATAATTATTCCAGCGAAAACTGTTATCTTCTTCGCCATTATCCCAATAACGTGGGGCGGCAACGCCGTGTAACAAGGCACGATAATGCAGCACAGGTAAATCAAAACCGCCGCCATTCCATGACACCAGCGTCGGTGTGTAACGATCTATTCCATCATAAAAACGTTGAATAATTTCCTGCTCAGAAGCCTCAACATCACCCAATGACCAAACACGGAATTGATCCTGTGAGTGCATGACAATAGAAATGGCAACGATGCGGTGCAGATGTAAACGCAAAAAGTCGCTGCTACCGGTTTCCTGACGACGTTTATGAAACATAACATCGCCGACCTCTTTGTCACTGAGGCCATCTAATTGATATAAACGACGACCGCTGTCAACATCGGGTATGGTTTCAATATCGAATACAAATATAGTCATTTTTTAGTGTGAAGAACAAAGTGTTAGGCGTGAGGTGAAAGAATGTAAGTGTATATCATTTTTTGATTTTACTCCTCTCTCTTAACTCTGAAACACTGGTGTCGACAAATAGCGATCACCACGATCAGCAATAATGATAACAATCACTTTATTCTCAAGCTCCTGAGACAACTGCAATGCAGCGGCCACTGCGCCGCCTCCAGAGATACCAACAAATATCCCTTCTTTAGCCGCCATATCAAGAGTAGTAGATTCCGCCGCCTCTTGAGATACATCAATAATGCGATCAATATTATCTGCATTATAAATTTTGGGTAAATATTCTTTAGGCCAACGTCGAATACCAGGAACACTGGCTCCTTCAACAGGTTGTACACCGATAATCTGAATGTCAGAGTTTTGCTCTTTCAAGTAACGCGACGTTCCCATGATAGTACCGGTGGTGCCCATTGCACTGACAAAATGCGTTATTTCACCTTCGGTTTGCTGCCAAATTTCGGGGCCGGTACCTTCATAATGTGCACGCGAATTATCAGGGTTTGAAAACTGATCGAGCATCAAACCTTTTCCTTCAGAAACCATTTTATGCGCAAGATCGATAGCGGCTTCCATACTGCCTTGCTGTGGCGTTAAAATGATTTCAGCCCCGTAAGCCTGCATAATGGCACGTCGTTCCACGCTCATATTTTCTGGCATGATCAGTGTCATTTTATAACCGCGAATCGCAGCTGCCATTGCCAATGCAATGCCCGTATTGCCACTGGTGGGTTCGATCAATCGATCACCGGGCTTAATCTCATTACGTTCTTCAGCACCTCGAATCATGCTTATGGCAGGACGATCTTTAACCGAACCGGCAGGGTTATTTCCTTCCAGTTTTACAAGTAGCGTATTTGAAGTTTTACCTGGCAAACGCTGCAGTTTTGCCAATGGTGTATTACCGACATAATCTTCGATGGTTGCAAAAGGCATAGTAGGGGTCTCGATGTTTTTGAGTGTGAGGAGTGAGGGGTAAGGTGTGAGGTGAAAAGAGAAATAAAGAAGGTACAAATGAATTACCTCCCTCACACCTTTCGCCTTACTCCTTACCTCTCAACTCTCACATCCCAGCCAAATATTTCCTGAAATCTTCACGCAGCTCGTCATGTTTCAGCGCATATTCAACCGTAGCCTGCAGATAACCAAGCTTACTGCCACAATCATAACGTTTACCCTTGAATTCATAGGCCAGTATCTGCTCCTGGTTCATCAAACTGGCAATGGCATCAGTCAACTGAATTTCTCCTCCCGCACCTTTACCAATATTTTCGAGAATAGGAAAAATTGTGGGGGTTAGAATATAGCGGCCAACAACAGCCAGTGTCGATGGTGCTTTATCGGGCTCAGGTTTCTCTACAATTTCATTAATACGTGAAATGCCATTTTCAACTTTAACAGAAGAAACAATACCGTATTTATCCGTTTCTTCTGGCGCGACCTCTTCAACACCCAGCAAACTGCATTTATAATATTCAAACAATTCGGTCATTTGAGACAGGCAGGGTTTGTCATGGCCATCAATCAAGTCATCAGCCAGAATTACTGCAAAAGGATCATTGCCAACAACGGGCGCCGCACACAATACAGCATGCCCAAGACCTAGCGCCTCGGCTTGTCTTACATATACGCAGGACACGCCATCCGGTACCACACCTTTGACGACATCAAGCAGCTCCTGTTTGTTACGCAAAGCCAATTCAGCCTCTAGCTCATAGTTCTTATCGAAGTGATCCTCGATGGCTCGTTTGCTGCTACTGGTAACAAAAATTAACTCAGTAATGCCTGCGGCGATGGCTTCCTCTGCTGCATACTGAATCAGTGGTTTATCAACCACTGGCATCATCTCTTTAGGATTAGCCTTGGTTGCTGGTAAAAAACGTGTCCCCAAACCCGCAACAGGAAAAACGGCCTTTTTTACCTTCTCATTCATGAAGCTCGCGCCTGATTAAGTTCAACAACATTATTTCTCTGTGCGCTCAATTCAGGCACCAACACATCAATCAAAGTCATAATTTCATCTTCATCATAGGTGATTGCAGCCTGCTCGAGTGCCATAATATTGCTGGACAATTCATTCCAGTCAATATGTGAAGATTGTGCTAGCAATAACTTATCTTGCCCTGTTTCAGATAAATCTTCTTTGCTATAAAACAATTCTTCATAGAGTTTTTCACCTGGGCGCAGACCAGTAAATTCAATACGGATATCATCTCCTGGCGTTTTACCACTCAAACGAATCATTTGCTCTGCCAAATAAGTAATCTTGATAGGTTCACCCATATCAAGAACAAATATTTCACCGCCTGAGCCAAGCACTGCTGCTTGCATAATCAGTTGGCTGGCTTCAGGTATCGTCATGAAATAACGCGTGATATCGGGATGTGTTATCGTCACTGGGCCACCAGCAGCAATCTGTTTCTTAAATAAAGGCACCACACTGCCTGCTGAGTCCAGCACATTACCGAAACGCACAGTTATGTATTGTGTGTTCGACTGGCGATTCATAGCCTGACAATATTTCTCGGCAATGCGTTTACTGGCGCCCATAATGTTGGCTGGGTTAACCGCCTTATCTGTGGATACCAAAACAAAAGTTTGGCAACCAGCTTTGTCAGCCACCTGCGCCATGGTTTTAGTGCCTACGACATTATTTTTAACTGCTTCTCTTGCCTGTGGTTCAAGCATGGGCACATGCTTGTAGGCTGCGGCATGAAAAACGATATCAGGTTTATGAGTGGTGAATACACGAGAAACCGCAATATAGTCGGTCACGTCAGCAAGACAGCAGTGAAGTGGCACATCAGGAAAGTTGCTCTGCAGCTCCATTGAGATGGAATACAGGTTAAATTCGCAGTTTTCAAGTATCACCAACGTTGCTGGATTCAGCTTGGCAATCTGTCGGCACAGCTCTGAGCCAATCGAACCACCGCCGCCACTAACCAGCACTGTTTTTCCTTTCAAGCCTTCATTTAGCTTGGCCCAATCTAGTGAAACCGGATCGCGTCCCAACAGATCTTCAATAGCAACTTCACGAAGGGCTGAGATACTTGAACGGCCTGAAACCAAATCTTGCATACGTGGCAAGGTTCTGAATGGGATCGCTGCCTTTTCACATAGACCGACAACCCGCCGCATCTGCGAACTCGTTGCAGATGGCATGGCAATGATGATGGTATCAACCTTTAAATTTTTAGTGACTTTGACTAACTGACCCAACCTGCCCAGCACAGGAATACCATGGACTTTTGTTCCACGTAAACGCCTCTGATCATCCAGATAACCCACCGCCTGAAACGATTCATCGCGTCTCAAATCACGTGCCAGCATCTCTCCTGCTCGCCCGGCACCGATAATCAATAGTCTTTGTCGGTTATCTGCACCCGTCAGGCTTAGACCATATTCTTTCCACATGCGGTAAAAAAACCGTGGGGCACCAAGCAGAAAGACGACATTAAGCGGATAAAATAACAACACCGTTCGTGGTATTCCATCCATGCGCTGAAATAAAAATAAAGCCAAGGTAATGGCCAAAACACCAAGTATTGCTGCTCGGGCAATATTCCATAAATCCGGCATACTAGCAAAGCGCCATAGGCCACGATACAGGCCGGTGCGCCACAAAATAAGACCTTGAATAGAAAGTATGATAGGAAGGCTCTGCCAGGCAGAGTCCCAGTTCGGGATGGGAAAGGTGAAATTATAACGAGTCAGGTAAGCCAGTATCCATGCAATAGCAATCATGCACAAGTCATGGAAAATAATCGCGACACGGCGGTTTACTGCGTCCATGTATTTAATCAATCACTGCTTTATTATAATTATGCAGCGATAGCCTCCCGATCAAGTCTCAAATTGAGACAGATATTAACATAGCAGGGTGTATAATACCTACTTTCCCCCTTCTAATTCAACAAGATAAAACCAGAAGCATCTAAGCTCATTTTTCAAGAAATTCTGCCAATTTTGCTTCCCAGCTAAATGCTGTTTTAACAATCGTATCAATATCAGCATAGCGCGGCTGCCAACCTAAAATGGCTTTAATCTTAGCATTATCGGCAATCAAGCACGGTGGATCCCCTGCTCTTCGCCCTGATTGTGTGACAGGGAAATCCTTGCCTGAAATATTTTTAACGGTATCAATAACTTCTTTGACGCTAAAACCATGCCCATAACCACAATTCAACGTTACTGAATCATTGTTCTTATTTAAATAAGTCAACGCATCCAAATGAGCACTAGCCAGATCCTCTACGTGAATATAATCCCGAACACAGGTTCCATCCGGAGTTTTATAATCATTGCCAAATATTTCCATACCCGAGCGTTTCCCCAATGCCGCTTCGCAAGCTACTTTAATCAAATGTGTCGCTTCTGGCATTGCCTGCCCGAGACGCCCATGATGATCCGCACCCGCCACATTAAAATAACGAAGAATGACATAATTTAAATTAGATACGGCCGCATAATCCATTAAAATCTGCTCACTCATCATCTTTGAAAAACCATAGGGATTAATCGGTGATAAATGGTTAGTCTCCGTAACACTCTCACAATCAGGGATGCCGTAAACCGCTGCAGTTGATGAGAAAACAAATTTATTTACATCATAACGCTTACATGTTTCGATCAAGCTCAATGTATTCGCGGTATTATTTCTATAATATTTCAGAGGATCAGAAACAGATTCAGGCACTACGATATTTGCAGCGAAATGCAATACTGCATCAAATTGATGCTCAGAAAATACCTCGTCCAACTTACCTTGATCAGACAAATCACCGACAATCAATGAACCTGACAACACCGCCCACGGAAAGCCCGTCGAAAGGTTGTCATAGACAATTACCTCATAACCCGCTTCACCGAGCTGCTGAACTACATGACTGCCAATATAACCGGCACCACCTGTAACCAGTACTTTCTGACTCATAAATTTTCCTTCGACCCTTTTTAATTAGGGATAGACAATTCTTCAACATCTAGCCCCGCATTAAACCTCAAAGCTAGCATTACCAAGGGCGCGTAAGCAATAATCATCATAAACAATGACCATTGCTGAAATAAGCTGCCAAACAATGCCAGCGGCAATAGCCACACAACATTAATTATTAAGACCGTAAGAGTAACAGCCTTGTGGCTCCCACAATACCTTGCGGCATGCTGATAAGCATGAGAGCAATGCGCTTCATACCATTTCTTACCGGCACTAAATCGCCTTATCAACGTCACTGTAGCATCTACAAAAAACACACCAAACAAGGTCAACCATGCCCATATAGGAATAAACCCATCAGAGGCAGCAATCATCATAAAGACTCCCAGCACGAAACCTAGAAACCCACTGGCGGCATCGCCCATAAAAATACGTGCTGGCGGCCAATTCCAAACCAGAAATCCTAAACAAGCAGCTACAATCAGGCCAAGCCACAGTGGCTGGTTTTGTACGTCCATGATTATCAAAATAAGCGCCGCACTGCCAGCGATAGAGACGGCTTCAACGCCTGCAATGCCATCAATACCATCCATAAAATTAAAAAGGTTCAGCAACCACACTATCAGCAGCGCACCTACAAGATAGCCGAACCATCCCATGTCCAATTGAACATTCCCAATGGGAATTAAAGGTAGTCCATCCAACCAGGCCATTGCCCAAAATGCAGCCGTGAAGTGGACGAGAATACGCCAGCGTGCAGGAACATGTCCGTGGTCATCCAAAAAGCCTATTCCGGACACAAGCACCCCACCGCCAAATATAGCCATGAAGATATCAAATGGCATACCGCTAAATACGAAGAGCAAAGTAACAGACAAGAGAAAAATCAGGACAATGGATAACCCTCCTCCTCTAGGTGTCACTACAGAATGGGAACTGCGTACATTAGGTACATCAAGCAAGTTTTGCTTTAACGCATAGCGCCTCAATAACCCAGTCAGCAACCATGACAGAATCGTAACTAATACCAAGAACCACCAAGGATTCATTTTCTTTGATGCTCAAGATAATACTGCGCAGTTTTTTTCAACTCATCATCCACACTCACAGGGGGAGTCCAGCCTAATAAATTTCGGGCCTTACTGATATCCACCTGCAATGACCCAAGCAGACGTTGAGCAATATCACGTTTACCTAGCAATGCTGCGCCTGCCTTGAGCAACCAGACAGGCACAGGCAATAAGCATGCTGGTTTACTTAAAGATTTACCCATACGTTGCAAAAGCTCAGTTGTAGACATGTCCTCACCATCTCCTGCCAAAAAAATCTGATTAGCTGCTGCCGGATGTTTAACACAGGTCATAATTAAATCCACAAGATTATCTAGCGCCACAAGACTGCGCTTATTATGAATAGCACCCAGAGGCAAAGGTATTTGCTTATCCAGCCAACGCATCATACTCAAAAAGTTCGCCTTGACTCCAGGGCCATAGACTAACGGCGGACGAATGATTACAATTTCCATTCCAGTATCTTCCGCCAGAAGTTGAAGCCGATCCTCAGCCTCGCGTTTAGAAATTCCGTAAGGATCAGTAGGCGCAAGCACATCATCCATTGTATATGGCTGTCCCAAAGGTGTGCCTTCCCCATTCACTTTTATGGAGCTGATATAGATGAAACGTTTAACCCCTGCCTTTGCAGCTTGCCGAGCAAGATTCATTGTGCCATCCGTATTAACGCAACGAAATTCAGCTAACTGATTCTCTCCACCTTCTTTCATAACATGCACGCGTGCTGCGAGATGCACAACAATTTCAACATTCGTAAGGGCTGTTGACCACTTGGTATCTGGCCCCAAATCACCGACCACTATTCCGTCTTGGATATCTGGATTCCTAATTACTCTGCGAATATCCCAATCTGCTTGAATAGCGATTTCACATAAGCGACTACCAACAAACCCAGTAGCACCTGTAATGAGTATTTGCGATTTATCTGTCAACATTAATCAAGAATATCTCAAAACAAAAAACTTCATGGAAAACAGGGAAATCGTCTGTGAGAATATCAAAAAATAGAGTGATACTTATAGCATTATGTTGTGCTAAAAATTATCTTTAATAACTATATTAAGAAATAAAAACCTGTGTAAATTCTCTGCTTCGAAGAGGGAAAAGATACATAAATTACCTTCAATTCCTAAAGTATCGTTTAAGCACCAATCGTCATAGGCAACAATTTTTAAAACGTTATGCCATTCAAAAAGCTTTTTTATAGGGTTTATGTGAGATCAATTAGGTATAAGCAGTACTATAAACTGCCTATTTAATAGCACCCTCAAAAGAAAACAGGTTGTCGAAATATTTAATTGTCTTTATAAGGCCTTCTCTTAGCTCCACATTAGGCTGCCAACCCAGCTTCTCCTTAGATTTGCTAATATCTGGTTGTCGCTGAAGAGGGTCATCTTGTGGAAGATCGCGGAACACAAGTTTAGAAGACGACCCAGTGATTTCTATAACTAATTCGGCAAGCTGAAGAATTGTAAATTCAACTGGATTTCCTATATTGATAGGCCCTATAACATCTTTTGGAGACTTCATGAGCCGAACAATACCTTCGATTAAGTCATCAACATAACAGAAACTACGTGTTTGGCTACCTTCACCATAAATTGTAATATCCTTTCCTTTAAGCGCCTGCACTATAAAGTTACTAACAACCCGCCCATCATCTGGATGCATCTTTGGGCCATATGTATTAAATATACGTGCAATTTTTATATTAACGTCATGCTGGCGGTAGTAATCAAAAAACAGCGTTTCGGCACAACGTTTACCTTCGTCATAACATGATCTAATGCCAGTTGTATTAACTCTTCCCCAATATTCTTCTGTCTGCGGGTGAATCTCAGGGTCACCATATACTTCACTAGTCGAAGCTTGAAATATCTTGGCTTTAGTTCTTTTCGCTAAACCCAACATATTAATAGCACCATGAACACTGGTTTTAGTGGTTTGCACTGGGTCAAACTGATAATGGATTGGTGACGCCGGACAAGCCAAGTTATAGATTTCATCCACTTCAACATAAAGTGGGAATGTAACATCATGCCTAATAAATTCGAAATATGGGTTGTCGAACAAGTGTTTTATATTGCTTTTATTACCTGTATAAAAATTATCTAAACATAGAACGTCGTCCCCATCATTAAGTAATCTTTCACACAGGTGTGAACCCAAAAAACCCGCACCACCAGTAATTAACACACGCTTCATAATAACTTGCCTATAAATTTAAAGAGATTTTTTTATTATGCGATAATAAATAGAATAAATAACATGGGTGGAAACATATATATATTTTCGCCAACCCAGAAACTTTCCAGATAATTGCCTATATTCGCCTAAAACAAATAATGTACGCTTGACCATGGACAGCTTAGATCCAGAAATTTGCCCTTCGACATGACGATAATTTAAGAATGGGAATAAAAGTTTTATACTGCTCCCAATATGCTCATGAATACGTAGCCAACAATCCAAGTCTTCACGTGCTTTAAAACGTAGATCCTCATTAAAAGGGTTCGAAACAAGCAATTCTTTACTTAATATCACACTTGATGTTGGCGTTCGATACCTCCTTAACTGCTTAGAAAAAGTAATCCTTTCAACCCTAATATCTCGTGGTCTCAATATTTCAATTTCATTGAAATCATTAAAATCATTCATTTGAGTGCTACAAAATTTAGCACCTGTTTTAGATAGATATTTCATTTGAAATTCTAATTTCATTGGGTGCCAGATATCATCAGAATCTAACATAGCCACCCAATCACCACGGGCTTCACGCACACCAATATTTCTAGGCGCTGCCGGAGCGCCATTATTTTTTCCTAACACGAACAAACGAATACGAGCATCAAGTTTTGCATATTTTTCGACAACGCGACAAGTTGCATCAACCGAGCAGTCATCGAT
>Ga0316204_10000829_pt1 | contig 99480 bp, 95 predicted proteins | sample 6monrhotite_MG_2_FD_205661 | JGI IMG/M metagenome (GOLD analysis project Ga0316204, IMG submission 205661) | Microbial mat bacterial communities from mineral coupon in-situ incubated in ocean water Damariscotta River, Maine, United States -... | ecosystem: Environmental > Aquatic > Marine >... | reverse complement strand
AACATGATATTCATCTAAAGCAAATCGGTGCTCAAAAAGGTACTTACATTATCTCGCACCGTTTCGCCTTATCTAAACACCCTCTTTTAAACAGAATGAAGCGAATTTAACAGGTCCTGACCCTAGATCCTGACCCTAGTTTCCTCTTTGGCCAAAAAATCTGGCCGTATCCCTTAATCCATTGGCGCTAGAGCCAAACATCATCAATGCATCAAGAGCATTATGGATGGTATCGCCGAGCTGGCGTTGGGCGGCTTCTATGCCGATTCTTGCCACCATGGTGGGTTTTTTGGCCGCTGCGTCCTTGCCGGTGGTTTTGCCCATCTGTTCGGTGCTGGCGGTCAGGTCTAAAATATCATCCGCCAGCTGAAAGGCCCTCCCTGCCGCTTTGGCATAGGCACCAAGGGCGCCAAGCTGTTTTTTATTGGCTCCGCCAAGTATGGCCCCCATGCGGACAGCGGCATAAATTAGCGCGCCGGTCTTCATGGATTGCATTTGTGCGATCTCAATTTCTGAAAGATAGGTGGTTTCTCCTTTCAGGTCGAGTGCCTGACCACCAGCCATACCGCCGGCACCAGAGGCCTTGGCCAGTTCAGCAATCAGGTGCAGACGAATTTGCGGGTCGGGATGGCATTTGGAAGAGCTTAAAATATCAAAGGCATGGGCCAATAGCGCGTCCCCTGCCAGAATTGCGGTCGCTTCGTCATAGGCCTTATGAACGGTTGGTTTTCCCCGGCGCAAATCATCATTGTCCATAGGGGGCAAATCATCATGGATCAAAGAATAGCAATGCACTATTTCCACCGCCATGGCAGCATTAATGGCTTTTTCGCGCGGGAAAGAGAAAATCTGTGCACTTTGCAGCAAAAGTACGGGGCGCAATCTTTTGCCCCCGTTCAATGCCCCGTGGCGAATGGCTGCCACCAGGTGGTGGGGGGCAGGTCCGGGATTGCTGAGATTGTCTTTGGTTAAAAAACTATCCAGCGTCTGGTCAATTAATCTGGCGCTATCAAGGCGCTGTTTGGCAAAATCCATCATCCCAACGGGGATAACCTTTGTTAGGAAAGCATACAAGATGGAAGGGGTAAAAAAGCCACTAGCCAAGGGCACAGATAGCGAGTATAACGCGCGCCAATCCATAAAATGTCCGTTAGGGCATAAAATTTATAGGCTTTTTGCAAAGACTGGCAAACCAATGGTTTTCCGGTAAAGTCGGCAGCAAAAAGTTAAACGCAGATTTGAGAGAAATAACATGGCAGTTCCAAAGCGAAAAACTACACCCTCCAAGCGTGGCATGCGCCGTTCAGCCGATGCGCTGGTGCGCCCCGCCTATGTGGAAGACAAGGACAGTGGCGAATTGCGCCGTCCTCACCATATTGACCTGAAAACCGGCATGTATCGTGGCCGCCAGGTGATCGATCCCAAAGGCTCCTAAAGCCCAAGGTTCCTAAAGCCCAAGGCTTTAAAGGAAAAGTCTTTTGAGGCCAAAATAATATTCATGGGTGTCGGCCGCGGGTCTATAACCTTTATGCAAAAAATTGGCGGTCACCTTTGTTTAAAGGGTGGCCGTTTTGTTTTTCGATAAATGATTGTTGCAAGAGATTGCTATCCAAGAGATCGCTATAAGTGAATGTTTGTTGGAAATATCAATAAAGAGCGGGCGCAATATTTTTTTTCAGCTATGTTGGCTGTAATTATTTCAGAGTTTGGAGAATTTAGTGATGGCAGGTCAAAAAGTGGCGTTCCGGGTGGAAAGTGATTCCATGGGGACAATCAATGTGCCCAGCGACAAATATTATGGCGCTCAAACTGCCCGCTCGCTTTTGAACTTTAAAATTGGCACTGAAAAAATGCCGCTTGAAATTGTGCGGGCCTTTGGCATTTTGAAAAAGGCTGCTGCCCAGACCAATAATGAGCTGGGCTTGCTGGGCGATGATATTGCCGACCTTATAGTTCTTGCTGCCAATGAGGTAATTGCTGGCAAGCTCGATGATCATTTTCCCCTCGTGGTTTGGCAGACCGGTTCTGGCACCCAATCCAATATGAATGTAAATGAAGTTATTTCCAACAGGGCCATAGAATTGGCCGGGGGAGAAATGGGGACTAAAAAACCTGTTCATCCCAATGATCACGTGAATAAATCCCAATCATCAAATGATACTTTTCCAACTGCCATGCACATTGCCGCAGTAATGGAGATTGAAAAAAATCTTTTGCCACGGGTTAAAATTCTGCGCGATACTTTGGATGAAAAAGCAAAAAAATATACCGATATCGTCAAAATCGGGCGCACCCACCTTCAGGATGCAACGCCGTTGACATTGGGGCAGGAAATGTCGGGATGGGTTGTGCAACTCGATAATGCAATTAAGGCTATTAGGGCAACTCTGCCCCAGCTTTATGAATTGGCCCTTGGTGGCACAGCTGTTGGCACCGGACTTAACACCCACCCCGATTATAGCAATCTGGTTGCAAAAAAAATTGCTGCCCTTAGCGAATGCAAACTTGTTAGCGCTCCCAACAAGTTTGCGGTGCTAGCGGCTCATGATGCATTTGTCGGCACATCGGGAGCGCTTAAACAATTGGCGGCGGCAGCGATGAAAATTGCCAATGATGTGCGTTGGCTGGCTTCTGGCCCCAGATGCGGAATTGGTGAACTTGCCCTGCCGGAAAACGAGCCTGGTTCCTCGATTATGCCGGGCAAGGTGAATCCGACCCAGTCAGAGGCTTTGACCATGGTTTGTGTACAGGTTTTTGGCAATGACGCAGCGATTGGTTTTGCCGGATCCCAGGGCAATTTTGAATTGAATGTTTTCAAGCCTGTGATGGCCTATAATTTGTTGCAGTCAATACGATTGCTTGGGGATGGCTGTCTTAGCTTTAATGATAATTGTGCCTTTGGGATTGAGCCGATTACAAAAAATATTGATGCCCATTTACAAAATTCTCTGATGTTGGTCACCGCTCTTAATACCTCTATTGGTTATGATAATGCCGCAAAGCTAGCAAAATATGCCCATAAAAACAGCACTACTCTGCGCGAGGCAGCAATAAAACTCGAACTGCTTAGTGGTGAGGAGTTTGATAAGGCAGTGCGCCCCAAAGAAATGGTCGGGCCGCTAAAAATCTGAGCTTTTAGCTTAAAAATCTGAATTTTTGCTTTTAGCTTGCAGTTTGAAAAAAAGCGCTTTCTACTTGGTAAAAATCAGGGACCTGACCCTAAGCCTTTGATTGGTAGTTAAAGCCGTTTGGCATGCGGGCAATGGCGATGCGTGTTGTGCTATTATAGGCGCGGGTAGCCAAAGATACCGGTGCGCGACGTCGATTGCGCTGTATTGCCATATGGTTACGTTCGGCAATCAATTGCGAGAGAAATTGTGCCGGAATTCTGTTGATATGCAGGGACGGGCGGGCTCTTGTTGGCTCTATTACCATTGGCAGGTTATCTGGATTTGCTGCCTGTTTTACTTCCTGTTGTGCCTTTTTGGGGCTGTTGTTGCTTGGGTTTGACATTTTGGCCTCAATTCCTGTTTCGATTTGGGCCATCTGTGTCATTTTGAAACAATGCTCGTGGCCCTTACTCTATACGTGGCAAGCGCCGTGCCAGATTTAAAGGTTTTGTTAACCTTTTATAACAGGATTCTGGTTCGGAATGAGGATTTGCCTCTTATTAAAAACCATCCTTGGCTTTGCGGATAGCAGCAAAAACCTGATCAGGGTTGGCATCAGGCATATCAAATTTTAATGCCAGTGCAGGATCATCGGCCCTTAGAAACGGGTTGGCCTTTTTATCCTGTCCCAGATTGAAAGGAATTGTTGGTTTGCCGGTGGCTCTAAGGGCTGTTATTTGTGCCGTGCGCTGTTTTAATTCAACATTTTGGGGATCAATGGATAGGGCGAATTTTGCATTGGCCGCGCTATATTCATGACCACAATATACCATTGTATCATCAGGCAATTGGCGAAGGCGCTTTAGCCCTTCCCACATGATTTTTGCCTCGCACTCGCGCAACCGACCACAACCAAGGGAAAATAAGGCGTCCCCACAAAATAAATTATGGTCAACGGGCTCATAAAAAGAAATATGCCCCTTGGTATGTCCACAAGTATCAATGGTTTGCAATTCGATATTGCCCGCCTTTATGCTTTGCCCCGGTATTAGCAATTCATCCAGACCCTCAATTTTATCCGCCTGAGCTTTTGGCCCATAAACGCGGGCATTATATCTAGATTTTAGGGGCAAAATATCGTCGGTGTGGTCCCAATCATAATGGGTGATGAAAATATGGCTTAGTTTCCATCCGCGCCGTTGCAAAATTTTACATATTTTCTCTTCGCTGCCAGCATCAATGGCAATAGTTATGCCGGTTTCACTATCATTGAGCAAAAACCCTAAATTGTCCTGATTATATTCGAATGTTTCGATTGAAATAGTCAATTTCATTGCCTCCGGCAGGGTTGGCCACTACATTGGTATCTGTTTTATAGGTTAGATAATTTAGAAAACTTGTGACGTTTGCAACAAATTTAACCGGCGCTAGAAATATAGGGGCAAGCACTAAAAATATAGATGCAAGCACTAAAAATATAGAGGTAAGTGCCGACAATTTAGGCTAACGTAATAAAATGAACCCCGATGTTACCCGTCTTATCGAATTTTATAAATCTCCTTTGGGCAACCTTGCCCGTGATTTGGTGCGCAAGCATATAATTGATTTTGCCGGCGATATAAGTGGCAAAAGAATATTGGGACTAGGTTTTGCCACTCCCTATATGCGTTTTTCCCTGAAAAAAGCTGAACGGGTTCTTGCCTTTATGCCAGAAAGACAGGGGGCTTCGGCCTGGCCACGCGAGGGCCCTTTCGTAAGTGTGCTTTGTGATCCTTTAGAGATGCCATTAACCGATGCGGCCATTGATGTGGTGATTGCGGTGCACGGGTTTGAATTTGTGGGGGATAGTGAGGAGTTGATGCGTGAATTGTGGCGTATTTGCGCGCCTAGTGCCCAGCTTATCGTTGTGGTTCCGCGACGGCGGGGGCCGTGGTCAACAAGGGATAATACTCCATTCGGGTTCGGCAATCCTTTTTCACGCTCCCAGTTGGAGCGGTTGATGAAAGATCATTCCTTCGAGCTGGAAAAGTGTCATGATGCTCTATATCTTCCCCCCAGTCAGCGGCCGCTGGCGCTAAAATCCGTAAAATTTTTTGAACGGTTCGGGCGGTTGTTGGGGCCAACTTTGGCCGGTGTGTTGGTGGTTAGTGCCCGCAAGCAACTTTTTCCTGCTGTGCCGCGCCGCAAGCGGGCCGAGCGTTTTGTGCGCCTTCCCGATTTTGTTCCCCAGACTGCCCTTGAAGTGCCAATGGCCAAAAAGTAAGTTTATAGCAATCATTATCCATTCATCCCAAACAGATTTTATTATAACTATCTCTTGTTTAATTATGCCTTGGGCGTATGTTCGCGCTCGTTTTGAGCCAAAGTTTTTAGGAGCTGCATAAATGAGTGATTATCCGGTGCCAAATTCTGGTGTGCTTAAAATTGCTTCCTATGTGGCGGGCAAGTCCTCTGCCTTGGGAAAAGGCAAGGCGATTAAACTTTCTGCCAATGAAAGCCCGCTTGGGGCCAGCCCAAAAGCTTTGCAAGCGCTGGCAAAACTGACAGATAATATGGCTGCCTATCCAGATCCAGACTCAACTGGCTTGCGGCAGGCCTTGGGTGAAATCCACGGACTTGATGATAAAAAAATTGTCATCGGGGCTGGCTCGGACGAAATTTTACATCTTTTGGCTCAGGCCTATCTGAGTAAGGGGGATGAGGCGATCATTACCCAATATGGATTTTTGATGTATCCGATAGTTACCCACGGGGCCGGTGCCAGAGCGGTCTATGCCATGGACAAGGATTATGTGGTTGATGTGGATGCAATTCTAAATGCGCTCACTGATAAAACCAAAATTGTGTTTTTGGCCAATCCCAACAATCCCACCGGTACCTATATCGACGCAAAAGAGCTAAAGCGGCTGCATAAGGGTTTGCGGGATGATATTTTACTGGTCGTTGATAGTGCCTATGCGGAATATGTAAGCGCTAAGGACTATGATGCCGGTGTGGAGTTGGCCACATATTTTAAAAATGTAGTTATGGTGCGGACTTTTTCCAAAATCGGTCTGGCTTCGCTCAGGATAGGCTGGATGTATGGGCCAGAGCATATTGTTGATGTGATCAATCGTTTGCGTGGTCCGTTTAACGTTAATAGCGCCGCTCAGCTGGCAGGGGAAGCGGCGGTAAGGGACGTTGAATTTACCACCAGATTAAAAGCCCATAATAAAAAATGGCGGGATTGGCTAAGCAAAGAAATCAACTCTAATTCAATAAGGGTATTACCCTCTCAGGGGAATTTTCTTTTGGCTTTGTTTATCGAGCAGGGCAAGTTGGGGGCCAAGATTGCCAATAAAAAATTGCTGGAAAACAATATTGTCGTGCGGGAAATGGCAGCCTATGGCTTGCCTGAAGCGTTGAGAATATCTATTGGCGATGAAGATGCCATGCGGAAAATAGCAAAAATCTTAACGGGGCTGGATATGTCATGAGTGTAATATTTGAAAAAATGGCATTGATTGGAGTTGGTTTAATTGGCTCTTCCATTGCCCAGGCGGCCAGGGCAAACAATATTGTTGGCCAGATAAGTGTGGCAACTAGGCGCCAAAGCACTCTTGATGAAGCGGTTTCAATAGATATTGCTGATAATTATAGCTTGAGCGCAGCTGAAGCGGTAAAAGATGCGGATCTGGTTATTTTGTGTGCGCCGGTTGGGGCCAGCGAAAAAATTATGCAAGAGATTGCCCCAAGTTTGAAGCCGGGAGCGGTTTTAAGTGATGTAGGATCCGTAAAGGCCCATGTGCTGGATGTGATCGGGCCTCTGGTCCCCGAAGGTGTGCATTTTATTCCCGGTCATCCAATGGCAGGGACTGAAAATTCGGGCCCGCTTTCTGGCTTTGCAGAATTGTTCGAGGGGCGTTGGTGTATTTTGACCCCCCAAAGCAATGTGGATGTAAATGTTTTGGAACGGTTGAAAAACTTTTGGCTTAAACTTGGCTCCCAGATTGAAATTATGGATGCAAAACATCATGATTTAGTGGTGGCCATAACCAGCCACGTGCCCCATTTGGTAGCCTATAATATTGTTGGAACCGTTGATGACATGGAAACAGTTTCAAAGTCGGAAGTGATCAAGTTTTCAGCTGGCGGTTTTAGGGATTTCACCCGAATTGCAGCATCTGACCCGATAATGTGGCGGGATGTTTTTTTGACCAACCGCGAGGCTGTGCTTGAAATGCTGGGGCGATTTTTAGAAGATCTTAGTATTTTACAAAGGGCTGTCAGGGTCGGGGACGGGGACGCTCTTGAGGATCTATTTACTAGAACCAGAGAAATACGGCGCTCGATCATTGATGCGGGGCAAGAAACTGGCGAAGTGGATTTTGGTCGGGTGCACACCCCGCCAAGTGGCTTGGACAAAGAATAGTTAAATCAGAATACAAGCTAAGTTTAAAAGCACGGATTGTTTGTTTCAATTTTGTTTTTTTGTGCTTAAAAAAGTTTAGCGTAGCGGGGCAAGGGATATCAAAGGCAAATTACCCGCCATAACCACCCCGTGGCGGATTGAATAGGACTGGTAATTGGAGCCGTCTTCGCTTTGCATTCCAAACACTACATCTTGGGATGTCTGGTCTAAAAACGGGGAAAAACGCTCAGCCAGATTCTTGGAGGTAAAGTCGAAATCTCCATTGGGCATGGCCTGTGCGGTGGTGGAAAGCTTGCCGATAATGGCAAAATCAGAGCTTTCGTCGCGCCCCTCAAACTTCAAAATATCGATGCCGGTCTGATTTTCAAACCAGTTTTGTGCCAGATTAGCAAGCGTCCATAAGCGTATATCATCGGGCATGGAATTAATCATTGCCTGGGCTTGAATTGAAGCATTGGTTATAGAGAATTCTGGAACATTTATTTCTTCAAGGGTTGCGAACGCTCCCAACACCGCCAGATTTTTCTCGACATCATAGGCATCCGGGTCATCTAGCAGGTGCATATTTATCTGCCCGGCACTGGCAATAAGTGTTTGCCCAAGCACATTGTCAATCAATTCTATATTGGTACCCTCAATGGAAATTCTGGCTAAGGCCCAGCCGTTTGTACGAATACTAGCTTTTAGACCCTGCCAGTTGACCTGACGTTTGGATCCGGAAAAACTGTCTTCAATTATAGCCGGCCCGATAGCAAAAACCAAAGCATGTGTAGGTCTATAGGCTAAAACCGAAACCTGAATCTCTGGTATTTGCAACCTTACATCCTGGTTGTTAATCGAGAGGTTGGTGCAGGTAATATCAAACCGGAATGGAAAACCGGCCACGACAAATTGTTCACAATCAACCTTTTGGGCGCTATTCGCGGTGCTGGCAAAATAGCTTTCTACCTCAGTATTGATGCGCTTTGAGCCATAGATCCAGGCACCTGACCAGCCAGCGACGACTAGAATAATAAATATCATCAGAAACAAAAACCGGTTCATTTCGGATCGACCCTATGGTTGAGAATTTGTCTTGAAACTTTTAAGCATTGTTTGGCGCTTGCGAGGGGTAAAGTAAACCTAAAACCGACAGTCGTTGCAAATTTTCGTTGGCAGCGATAAACGGGTTTAATTATGAATAAGGTCATGGCTGAAATGGAACAAGATCAATCTAAATGGGTTTTCGGCTATGGATCGCTTATTTGGCGAACGGGATTTGATTTTATTTCCGAACAATATGCTATTTTACCAGATTTCCACCGCTCATTGTGTATTTATTCTATTCGCTATCGGGGTACACCAAAAAAGCCGGGTTTGGTATTTGGTCTGGTAGCTGGAGGTGAATGCGAGGGGCGGGCCTTCGAGGTTGGTGCAAAGGAGTGGCCTCAGGTGAAGGAGTATTTGCGCGAAAGGGAGGGTGATGTTTATCACGAAATGTTTAATCCCGTAATTTTGGCCGACGGGCGAAAAGTGGATGCTCTTACCTTTGTTGCCGATGTTTCCCATAGGCAATATGCAGGCCGTTTGAATATGGAAAAACAATTAGAGCTTATAGATGATTCCACAGGGAATACGGGTAGTAACCGCGATTATGTCTTTAATACCCTGCGTCATTTTTCTGATCTTGGCATCAAGGACAAATATCTGTTTAGCCTTGGAACAAGGTTGAATGAGAGAACAAAACAGTCTGACAAATAGGCAATGCTTTTTTTAGAACTCTCTCAAGCGGCAAACGATGTTGACGCCAGATGTCCAGCGAGTAAATCGGCTATTAATTCAAAACGCTGATTCTGATGGCGGGGGCTAATAATTTCAAAGGCTCTAGAGGCTGTTTCTAGGGATTGGCGAAATTGGGTTCGACAGGCGCTATCCTCGATCAGGTCACGGGCTGTACCTATCCAGACGGCACGTTTTTGGGACACCAGCAAATAAATGCTGTCCTCATTTAGAGTAAAGTCCCGAAGCTCGACTTCGTTAACAGTATAAAACTTTCCTGACCCGCCCTGCCAAATAGTTGCAGAGTTGATATCGGAGCCTATGGTGGAATTGTTTGGGGTAGAGTGTATCGGCATTGAATTATTAACAATTGCAGAATTATTAGCTGTAGAATTATCAACAGAACCGCGCGCAGGGCGAAAAATATGATGATGTGACATGCTTTCCCCTTTTCGTTTATCTGATTGCATCGTTAACTAGAACAAATATAGAACAAAAAAATAAAAAGTCAATAGCAATAATCGCTACCCACTATATATATGGGGGAGGAGCGTTGGTGTGTCAAGATGTAGTATTAGAGGGTTGCCGAGCGTCTTCTATGCGTTGGCGCAGTTCGTTATCTATAGGGCGGGTCAGGCCCTTGTCTACTGCTTGCAAAATCAGGCGTTTAGACGAAGTATCCATCATTTCTATCATGGTTTCTTGCATTTCTTGCGCGCTCAGGCCCGGCTGTATGGGGGGCATAATTTCTATTATTGTGGTTCCTGGCCAAAGGACCAGTGAATTACGCCCCCAGAACAAGCCGGAGTTAAGGGCGACGGGTACCAGGGGCACATTTAGTTCTTCGTAGAGTTTGGCCGTTCCAAACTTGAAATTGGAAGGAGCTAATGGGGCTTTTCTGGTCCCTTCCGGGAAAATAAAAATATTTTGCCCGTTTTGTATTCTATCGCGCCCTTGTTCAAGAAGGTCACGCATAGCTGAGCGCTTCTTTTTGCGATCAACTGAAATAGTTCCCATGGCTTTGATTGTGGTGCCCAGCAGCGGAATTTTGAAAAGTTCGATTTTTGAAATAAAGGCGGGGTGGGAAAGAACCGGATAAAGCGCAATGGTATCAAGGTCTGATTGATGCTTTGAGGCCACGATACATGGGGTATCGGGCAGGTTTTCCAACCCGGATATTTTAACTCTTATGCCAACCGTTAAAAACAATAACAGCTTGATGGTTATTGCCCAAATGGAGGCAATATTTGTAGCGATTGTTTTTGACCAGGGTGGAATCAGGGAGCCAAGGGTGGCAATGATTGATAAAATCAGAGTTACAATAAAAAACAGCACATAAAAAACTGCCGATCGAATTGCTTGAATAATCATGTTTTATCTCCGAGCGAACGTCTTTAGGATGGGTTACGCAAAAAACTTTGCACGGTTAATCTTGAGGTGATTGCGGTTAGGGCTGAAATTGCCGGTATTAAAATGGCAATAGCAACTATGCCCTCAAATCCGAGAGAAAATGTTCCAAACAACGCATTGAGTTGGGCGCCGGACTGGGCAGGTAATACATTGCTTACTGTAATTCCTACACCAAAGAAAAATAGCAGGGAGGCCGCGGCCCCCCCAATGCTGCCGCGCAGGCCAATGCGCAAAAATCGCCCCTGAAATTCGCCAGCGATGAATGAGTTGGAGGCACCGATAAAATGCAGCACATCAACAATGGAGCGGTTTGAAGCCATGGTGCCCCTAGTGGCAAATATAATTGCCAAAACGGTTGCCGAGGCTATCAAAAACAGTACTAAAAGCCCCGAAATTACAAAAGTTCCTGCCATGGTGTTCAATTGCTGGCGCCACACGGAATAGGTGTTCAAGGTGGCGCCATTAACGGTTTGAACGCTGGCTTGCAATTGTGCTATATCCTGAGAATCAGCCCGATCCAGTGCAACTATTACCAGACGTGGAATGGAAAGAGCTGACAAATCCAGCCCCTCGCCCAGCCACGGTATTAGCAATTCTTCACTTTGGTCAAGGGAAAGCGCATAGGCGTTGGCAACTCCGGGAGAATTTTTGGCCAAAGAAATTACGGTGCGCAGATTGCTTTGCATTACTTCGCCCTCGATGGGGCGAATTTGAATGGTAACTTCACGTCCAACTTCGCTCGACCAGGCAATGGCAGATTTTTGTACAAGAACCACCGCCCCAAGTGTAACGCCCGACAAGAAGGTCATGATAGCTATAAGCAGCATCAAGGTACGCCCCGATACAGACTGGGTGGGTACGATTGGCGAGAGACTTTGGGTTGGTATGGTTTTTTCAGGAGCCATTGATTTTTAGCCTCCCGTTGGAAAGTTGCATACGTGGATAGTTGAATTTTTCCAATAGAGGCAGCTCGTGGGTAGCAATAATTATCGTTGTTCCCATTCGGTTCAATTCGGCAAACAGATGTAAAAGCCGCTCGGAAAGTTCCGGGTCGACATTGCCCGTTGGCTCGTCAGCCAACAAAATATCGGGACGTCCAATTACAGCGCGTGCAATGGCGGCGCGTTGTTTTTCACCACCAGACAATACGGGGGGGTGGGCGTTCATTCGCGATCCCAGACCTACCCAGTCCAACAATTCTTTGACATTTTCGGAATATTCACTTTCATCTTGTCCCAAAACCCTTAACGGCAGGGCGACATTTTCAAACGTCGTAAGGTGGTCTAGCAGCCTGAATTCTTGAAAAACGATGCCGATATGGCGGCGCAATTGCAATAGCCGGTCTTGATTGAGACGGTTTATTTTTTTGCCAAACATGGTGATGTTGCCGGTAGTTGGGCGCAAGGAAAGCAAAAACAACCGTAACAGCGAAGTTTTTCCCGCGCCCGATGGTCCGGTAAGGAAGTGAAAAGAACCAGGTTTTATGGAGAATGAGAGGTCTTTTAAGACCTCTGGGTCATTGCCATATCGCAAGCCAACATTTTCAAACCGTATCAAGCAACAAACCTTTCGAATCAAGCTGTGAAAAAATGGAACGCTTGATAATAAATACCTGATAATAAAATATCTGGCTATGCCTTCGCTATGCCTATCTGGCAAGCGTGATTGCTATATCATTTTAACGCGATATGCCACACGATTTTGGTCACAACAATGGCTTTTGGCAATGATTTGCTAATCATTATTCAGAGTTTTGACCCGTTTTTTTATGGTGCGGCTAGGTCGTTTGGGGAGTGTTAACGTCATGGGGCTACACCTTTTGCTGTGAGTGAGCAAGTAAACATAGCAAGCAGCATAATAATTTGCCCAAATTGTGCTGCGCAATTTCAGGTAGCCCCCCAGATTATTGGAGTTTCGGGGCGCAAGGTGCGCTGTGCGAATTGCCAAAATGACTGGCGGGCTATGATTGAAGATCTCCCTGAGCAAGAAATGCCACAAGAAACACCACAAGAAACACCACAAGAAACACCAAAGGATAAACCTGAAGAAAGTCCGGAGGTAAATTCCCAAACCGTTTCTCAACAAGCCAACAACACTGCCCCACAAGCAGATGAGGCGCAACTGGATGCTGAGTTTGCAGCACTGGAAAAGAAAAATTCACCATTGCAAAGTTCACTGAAGGAACCTGTAGAAAAAGTTACCAACCTAAAGGGCAACAAAAACAACTCCTCAAATGCTGTATTTGATAAAAGGCGCGCTGATATGGCGCGACGCAAAAATATAATAAACCGCGCCATGCCAAGGGCCCGTATGCGGCGCATGGTTAGAATTGCCGGTATTATATTGTTGGTAGTGGTTATTTTAGCCAGTTTGTTTTTCAGGGAAAATATTGTTCGCAATTTTCCTGATACCGCAGGCATTTATGATTCGATCGGGCTGGGGGTGAATGTGGTCGGTTTGGAGTTTTCCGAAGTAAAAACCCTGAAAAGTCTCAATAATGAAGTGGAAATTTTAAATATCAGCGCAGGCATAATTTCGGTTAGTTCAGGGGAAGTTATGGTGCCACCGGTGGTTGTTTCCTTGCTTGATGAGGCTGGAACCTCGCTTTTTGACTGGAGCGTAACTCCCAGAACCTCAATTATGCTGCCCGGGGAATTGATAGAATTAAAAACGCAGTTGAGTGCGCCACCTCAAGGGGTGCAAACAGTACGTTTGACTTTTGAAAATACTAAATGATTTTTTAACTTCCAAAAGTGTTTATACGTAAAAAAATAAAATCTGGAGTAGAGTAATGGCGCGAATATTGGTTGCAGAAGATGATGATAATGTGCGCCTGTTTGTATTAATGGCTCTTCGCCATGCTGGTCATGAAGTTGTTGAGGCCTCGGACGGAGGATTGGCGGCTGAAATCCTGATGGAAGAAGAGGGCAATTTTGAATTGCTTTTGTCGGACGTCAAAATGCCGGTAATGGATGGAATAGCTTTAGCTCTTGAAGTTGGCGCCCGCTACCCGCAATTGCCCATATTGCTGATGACCGGGTTTGCCGACCAGCGCGAACGCGCCCACGGCCTGGATCAATTAATCTATGATGTAATTGCCAAACCGTTTGCCATGGCTGATTTGTTGGAAAAAGTCGCAGACGCGTTAATGGGCAAGCCGGTAGAAATTCTTACCCTGTCGCGCCAGATGATCAACAAGGCAGGATAACAAACTTGCCTGTTTGTCAGTTATTATAGCCAATCAGGTACGCTATCAAGGGCGATGAGATCCTCTATGGTCTGCCGGGGACGCACCGGATGATGGCGTTCGCCATCGACCAGAATTTCCGCAATTAACGGGCGGGAATTATAGGTTGATGACATGGTGGCCCCATAGGCCCCAGCTCCCATTACTGCTAGCAAATCGCCGGATTTTAATATCGGCAAATTTTGGTTTTTGGCCAGATAATCGCCGCTTTCACAAACCGGTCCAACAATATCCACCTGTATATTTTCAATTCCTGTTGCAGCTTGCTCAACGGGGATAATCTGGTGGGGTGCTTCATAAAGGGTCGGGCGCAAGATATCATTCATGCCGGCATCGGTGATGTAAAAGGTCTTTTTTGTGGCGGTTTTTATATATTCTATTTTTGTCACCAGAATTCCGCTATTTCCGGCAATCAATCTCCCCGGTTCAAGTATCAATTCACAATCAAGGTGGCTAAGTTTTTGTTTTACTATTGTTGCATAGGCAAGGGGGTCGGGGGGTGGTGAATTGTCGTTGAAATATGGAATTCCCAAACCGCCGCCCACATCGACATGGCTGATATTATGCCCGGAAGCGCGCAGGGAAAGAACAAGATTTGCCATTAGAGAAAAAGCGTTGGCAAATGGCTCAAGATCGGTAATTTGCGAGCCGATATGCATATCAATGCCTATGGCCTGCAAGTTTGAAGTTTTGGCAATTTTTTCATAAATTTCTATTGCAAGTTCAAATGGAATGCCAAATTTGTCTTCAGCCTTGCCGGTAGATATTTTGGCGTGGGTTTTAGCATCGACATTGGGGTTTATTCTTAGGGAAACCGGTGCACAAACGCCCAGATTTTTTGCCACATTGTTGAGCCTGAAAAGTTCTGGCTCGCTTTCAATGTTAAAACACTTAATGCCAAGCTTTAGACCATGAAGCATTTCTTCTTCAGTTTTTGCCACGCCGGAAAAGACTATTTTTTGTGGTTCAATACCAGCGGCAATCGCGCGCTCCAATTCACCAAGCGAAACTACATCTGCCCCGGCCCCCTCTTTAGCCAAGAGCGTTAATATAGCCTGATTGGAATTGGCTTTCATGGCATAGGCAACAAGGGTGTCGACACCCGAAAAAGCATCGCGCATCACTGCAAAATGGCGCCGGAAAGTTGCCGCTGAATAACAATAAAACGGCGTGCCATATTGCTTGGCAAGTTCAGTAACAGCAATATCTTCGGCGTGAAGAGTGCCGTTTTTGTAATTAAAATGATGGACCATGCAAATTTAACTTCCGAGAATTTTTTGCCAGTGTTTAACCTGTTCGCGCACATTTTTGGGAGCAGTGCCACCATAACTGGTGCGCGAATCAACCGAATTTTGCACTCCCAGCACCTCAAAAACATCCACATTTATGCTTTTTTCTACCGATTGCATTTGCTCAAGGCTCAACTGCTCTAAAGTGCACTGGTTTTTCTCGGCCAGCGCAACAATTTCACCGGTAACGTGATGGGCGTTTCGAAAGGGCATATTCAAGGTGCGTACCAGCCAGTCGGCCAGATCGGTGGCGGTGGAAAATCCGGCACCGGCCGCTTTTTGCATAGCGGAGCGGTTAAAACTGATGTCACCAACCATTCCACTCATGGCGGCCAATGATAATGACAGGGTATCAAAGGCATCAAATGTGCCTTCCTTGTCTTCTTGCATGTCCTTGGAATAGGTCAGGGGTAGCCCCTTCATCACCATGGTCATGGCAACTTGAGCGCCAAAAATGCGCCCGATTTTAGCCCTGATAAGTTCTGCTGCATCCGGGTTGCGCTTTTGGGGCATGATGGATGAACCGGTAGAAAATTTGTCGGAAAGGGAAACAAAACCGAATTGGGGAGTGGACCAGATCACCAGCTCTTCAGAAAAACGCGAAAGGTGCATGGCACAAATCGAGGCTGCGGACAGGGTTTCGATAACAAAATCCCTATCGGATACTGCATCAAGGGAATTGGCGGCCGGCTTTTCAAAACCCAGCTCTTTTGCAGTCATTTCCCGATCAATCGGGAAGCTGGTTCCGGCAAGGGCTGCTGCTCCCAAGGGACAGATGTTTATTCTTTTGCGCGCATCAGCAAAACGCTGAAAATCCCGCGATAGCATTTCCACATAGGCCAAAAGGTGATGGCCAAGGGTGACAGGCTGCGCGGTTTGCAAATGGGTGAAGCCGGGCATGATGGTTGCTGCTTCTTCATCGGCCCTTTTGACCAAAACAGTTTGTAATTGGGTGATCTGACCCAAAATCATATCCACGACATCGCGCACATAGAGCCTGAAATCGGTGGCCACTTGATCATTTCGTGATCGGGCCGTGTGCAGGCGGGCTGCGGGGTTGCCGATCTTTTGGGCCAAAGCGCTCTCGATATTCATGTGAATATCTTCAAGTGCACGCGAAAAGTTGAAATTGTTTTGTTCGATATCTTTTTGTAAATCTGCTAGTGCAGCGGTGATTTCGTTTTTATCAGCTTTTGAGATGATTCCGGTGGCCGCCAACATGTTGGCATGGGCAATGGAGCCGGCAATATCCTGGCGAAAAAAACGTTTGTCATAGCCTATGGAAGCATTGATTTCTTCCATTATGGCGTCTGGTCCGGCGGCAAAACGTCCGCCCCACATACGATTACTCATTGGTCCCTCTATGGTGGCCCGTGCGAAAAAACAACTACGAACGGGAGGCAAAATTGGCTGAAGAAAAAGAAGAAAACCAAAAGAAACCGCTTGTTAGACGGATGGCTCCCCTTCTCGTTCTTGGTAGCGTGCTAGGTATAGCGAGCGTTTTGTGGCTTAGCAACGCCCCAAATACCACAGCTCAGGAATGCTCGGTTGATGAGAGCATAATAGCCGCCCTTGATGCTGTTACCGGCGGACAGTTGGCAGCTGTTTTGCCCACGGGAACCGGAAGAGGTTATGCGGATCTCTCATTTGTTGATGAGCAGGGAAATCCGATGAGCATAGCCGATTTTACCGGCAAGCCATTATTGGTCAATTTTTGGGCTACTTGGTGCGGTCCCTGTCGGGCAGAAATGCCGGCCTTGAATAATCTGGCCAGAGCCTATGACATTGAAAAATTTCAGGTTTTGACCCTAAATCTTGATCTGGGGGATGAGGGAATTAAACTGGCCAGAGAATTTTTGGACGATTTAGAGCTTGAGAGCCTGCCACTTTTGGCCGATCCGTCTTTTGCCGCCTTCGAGCGTCTGCAAACCAGTGGAGTTTCTCTTGGGCTGCCCACAACTTTGCTGCTTGATGCAAAAGGGTGCGAATTGGCTGCATTACAAGGCCCCGCCGAGTGGGACAGCCCGTCAGCATTCAAACTGATTGATACGCTGATAGAGGTGGGCTCGTTAACTTAAGCCACAACAATTAATGCTGGTAATTTAAGCCGATTTATCGACCTTTGTGCCCGTGCCGGGCGGCGCAGGGGGGGATTCGGGAACAGCCTGCATGGTTTCAATAAGCATTTTATCCATTTCCTGTTGTTTTTTAATCAGCAGGAATTGCGCAGATGTCTGGCTTTGCATCTGGTTGAGGGCTATAGCTTGTGATGTGATGTCCAAGTTCATGGGTGCATTGTAGTCAGACAAGGTAAATAAATGATTTGGAGTGAATAGGGGCCAATTCTGCCGGCCAGTTCAGATCAATTGGCAGTGCACGGCGCGGTGTTATTCAATACCGATTGCAAGTCATAATTTCTTGCTGCCTGCTGGATAAATTCCTGACGATCTTCATCCAGAACCGCCTCAAGATGATGAATATCGCGCTCTGGAGTTTCGTCAGCAAGCGGGGCAAATACCAGTTTGGAAAGGTAATATTCAACATCCGGATTAAGATTCATAAATTCAGAATCTTCATTGAGCGCCAACAGGACAAAAATCGGTGGTTCAGAACCATATCGTGCATATTCCATGAGTTCATCAATCAGTTTTTGCAGCCTGATTTCTCTTGATGTAACCGGTGGTCGGGAATAGATGCCACAGAAAACAAAATCTTCGAAGGAATAGTAAAACTCCTCGGTGCTCAGTTTTCCCCATACTGCAGTAGTTAGGCAGGACATAAACCCGGACCTTCGGGATACGTGCATTTTCCAATTGAGGAAATTTTCTTCTAAATTACCGGCTTGCCCAAACTCCGGATAGCGCTTTTGATAGACCTTAAAGTTTTGTAAAATAGCAATTCTACAGGCCCCTTGTGAAATATACAGTTCTGCTATTTCCGGGCTTTTTTCTCCATACAGAAATTCAAGCTCGCCTTCTGTCAGTTCCTCATATTCGGGGTTGGGATTGTCTTCAAATGACCAGATGTTTTGTTGAGCAGGATTTTCGCTTTGGGCCAGAACGGTACCAATAAATCCAAAAAACAAAAATACTGATGCCATCACAAGGTTTTTCATGGCTTTGAAAATGTATTGCATTGAAAACTTAATCCCCGCCCTATTTCTTCAATGTATCCTTGGTGAAACAGTGTAAAAAGGCAAGGGAATACAAATGTCTCAATCGGAAAAAGATTTAAATCGGTGTAAAATATTAAGAGAGAACGATCGAGAAATAACCAGGCAACTTAGACGCCATCAGGCTATTGATGAAGAAGAATGGAGAAAACTTAGAGAATTACGTAGTCAACGGAGTGATCTATTTTCCAGACTTTTAAAATTACAGGCTATACAAATTGCCGGGCAAGGCACCAGTATGGTAATTCCAAAAATACCCGGCGCAGCCGTTGGGGCTGTAACCGCAGTTGTTACAATAGAAATTCCCATAATTGAAACGCAATTAATGGAAATTGAAATACGGATAACAACAATTGAACAGGCAATATCGGCTAATCAGAAAATTATTGATAGGTATCGTAGAAATCAAAGATCAGGAACTGCAGAGATGCGTACGCTGCATTGTATATTTTGATTGGTTTCATCACCTGCCGCCAAACAGGGGGACTTCGGAGCGTTTGAAAACCAGTGCCAGTGCGGCGCCTGATAGCATGCCCCCGATATGGGCCCACCAGGCAACACTGCCGCCACCGGCAAACAGGGCGTAAAAAAACTGGGTGGCAATCCAAAACCCTAAAAACCAAAAGGCTGGAACCGGCAGAGGAATGGGGATGACAATTTTGGCCAGAACAAACACTCTGGCGTGGGGGTAAAGCACAATATAGGCCCCTAAAATTCCAGCTACCGCCCCCGAAGCGCCGATTAAGGGGCCATTCGAGGTCAAATTCATTACCAGATGAGCGCCGGCAGCAAAAAATGTGGTGGCAAAATAGAAAATAAAATAGCGAAAATGGCCCATCGCGTCTTCGATATTGTCGCCAAAAACAAACAAAAACAGCATGTTGGTGCCAAGGTGCAGCCAGTTTGCGTGCAAAAAGGCATAGGTTATCATGGGCAGTTGATCGGGAATATAAGCCAATGGCTGGGGCACAATATCGCGAACAACCAGCGGGATCATGCCAAAATATATGGTTAGTTCATTGTTGGTTTTTTCCGGCAATAAAAACTGGATCAAAAATATCGCGCTGGTAATGGCGATCAGTGAATAATTCACATAGGCAAATTTTATATGTTTGATGAGGTTGGTGTCATGCAGGGGCAAAAACATCAGGACATATTTCCAGATTGGCCGCCATGTTTGCCCGGTTTCCATAAAACGTCAGAGCGCCCCTTATCATTGGCAAAACGGGCCAGCACAAATAGCAGATCCGATAAGCGATTGAGATAGATCAGGGGTAGTGTCGGGGTTTGCGGTTCCGCAGCAATCAAGGTGACGCAATCGCGCTCGGCCCGTCGGGCCACGGTTCTGGCCACATGCAGGGCAGCTGCTATCGGGGTTCCGGCCGGCAAAACAAAGCTGTTTAATGGCTCAAGATCTGCGTTTAACTGATCGATTTGTTGTTCAAGCCAATCGATCTGGATCTGGGTTGTGCGCAGGGCCTTATATGGTGTGTTTTGATCATAAACCGGGTTGGCCAAATCCGAGCCAAGGTCAAACAAATCATTTTGAATGCGGGCGAGAATGGAATCAAAGCGGGCCATTTTGGTGGCAAGGGTGCGCGCTACGCCAATAAAGGCGTTGGTTTCATCTACTGCGCCATAGGATGTAACTCTGGCATCGTCTTTTTGCCTTCGAGGTCCGCCAACAAGAGCAGTTGAGCCATTATCGCCGGTGCGGGTGTAAATTTTGTTGAGTTTAACCATTAGCCAGCTTTACCCCTTATCCGCCCTTTGACATGAAAAATGCCAGTAGAATTAATAGTATAACAGCAACAAACTGCACTATTACCCGGGCACGCATCAGGTTTTGGCTTAATTTGCCGCCCCCTTTGAACATGCTCCAAAGGCCCATTACAAGAATTATCACTAGCGAGGCCATGGCAACCATAACCAAGATATTTAATGTCAATGTCATTTTATAAGTCCTCTAATAATCAAATTTACCTGTCAGAAAAATAATTGCCCAATAAATCACCCAACCGGTCATAGATGACACGGATTCGGGCGCTGGTGAATAGCTCACGGTGGGTTGTTAGCCATATTTCAAGGGGTGGGATTTGTAATTGTGGTAAAATGGCTTTTATTTTGGCAGTTTTGGCGATCAGATTTGATTGGGCAAAACCAATGCCAAGCCCGGATTTGATCATTTCCCACATGGCGGTCTGGGAATCAGTGCGCAGGGCAAAATGCTTCCTTTGCAGATCAAATCCCAAGCCCTGTGCGACAGATAGCAGCAAATCAGAGCGATCAAAGCCAACCAGATCATGATCATATAGTTCGGGTATGGTTTCTGGCTCGCCCTTTTCTTTGAGATAATCTTGATGGGCGCAACAAAATATCGGGCTTTTTGCTATATTGCGGGTGATAAGCTCCAGCTGGGTGGGGCGAAACATTCTTACGGCAATATCGCATTCGCGCATTAAAAGATTTTCCTCTGAATCCGATGGAACAAGCTCGATTTCAATGGCGGGAAAATCTTTTCTTAGTTCAAATATCATTTTTGGTAAAATATAATGGGAGGTTATGGTGCTGGCCGTAATTCGGACTGCGCCCGAGAGTGAACTATTATCATTCTGGGCCATCATTGCCGCCTCGCTAAGGGAATTTTGAGCAATTTTTACCTGCTCGAACAAGCGCATGGCATTTTCACTGGGTTCCAGCCCCTTTATGGTGCGGGTGAATAAGGTGGTGCCAAGCTCTAGTTCCAAAGCCTGAATATGGCGTCCAATTGTTGGCTGGGATGTGCCTAATTTGCGGGCGGCAGCTGATAATGATCTACCCTGGATAACAGCAGCAAAACTTCTCCATAAGGTCCAATCAAGCGACAAATCTTTTCCCTGTCTAGCTATTCGTTTTTGAATAGTCTTTGTGCAATTTTGGGTAATTTACGTGCATTTTTGATTAGCATAAATATCCCGCAGAACAAATGAATAAATCAGGACTTGTGCAGGATTTGTGCAGGATTTGGGTAAGTAATGCTAATTAGGTGGTGGATAGAATGGAAAATACAGTAACAATTTTAGGAATTAACGGGCGGCTCGGGCAAGAGGTGGCCAAGGCGTATTTGAAGGCAAACTGGCGGGTTGTCGGCATGGGGCGGGGCAACAGGGCTAAAATTTCTGGCGTTGAATTTGTTGAAGGTGACATAAATAATATCGGAGACACCAGGCGGGCAGTCGAGAAAGCACAAATTGTCGTCAATGCCATAAATCCCCCCTATGACAAATGGAACAAGGGACGGGTGGAGGCTATGCTGGACAAGATTTTGGCAGCCTTGAAGGGGAGCGGAAAAACTCTTCTGTTTCCCGGAAATATTTATAATTATGCGGCCAACCAGCATTTGATAAAGCCTGAAACGCCCCAAATCCCCCATGGAGACAAGGGGGAGATTCGCAAGCGTATGGAGCAGCAATTATTGCAAGCTTCAAAGGAAGGGTTGCAGGTGTTGATCGTTCGGATGGGGGATTTTTTTGCTCCCGATGCAAATGGTACAATGATTGATTTGATGATCATGCAACGGGCCAAGTCCAACATTTTGCAATATGGCGGTGATCTCGCTATCTTTCATTCTTGGGCCTATCTGCCCGATGCGGCCAAGGCATTTGTGAAAATTGGCGAGGCTAGAGAAAGTTTTCCTTCCTTTAAAAACCTGCATTTCAAGGGGCATTTTGTCAGTGGCAGGCAAATGATCGAGGAGATACAAAAAAACATGGGAAAGAGCACCAGGCTAGCCAAAGTGCCTTGGGGCATAATGAAATTCATTGGTCTATTTGTTCCCATGTTGGCTGAAGTGGTGAAGATGCGCTATCTTTGGGACGAGCCACACAGGATGGAAGATAAAGAGCTGGATGAATTGCTCGGCGAGGGCTTTGCTATCCCGTTTAATAAAGCAATAGAGATGAGTGTGCGCTCTTATCTTTAGAAATTTAGTTGCTCGCGGATTTGCTTGGCGCTGATATTGATTTTTTGCAAGTCTTTCAAGTTGGTTGACCCGCTAGATTTCGCCAGCTTTTGTTGTTTGTCATCATTGATCAATTGATGATGAAAATAGGCGGGGGAGGGAAATTCCAGAAGGTTTTGCAACAATATATGAATATTTGTCGCGGCCTCTAGATCTTTGCCACGTATGACATGGGTGATATTTTGAAACGCATCATCGACCACCACGCTCAAATGATAGGAGGTCGGAGTGTCTTTGCGTATAATTACGACATCGCCCCAATTTTTGGGCTGGCAGGTAATTTTGTCAAACGTTAAAGGGTCATCCTGCGTAAATTGTTTGAAATGCAATGGCCCCGCCTTTGCACCCGCCTTTGCAACTGCCTTGTCCATGTGCAGGCGATATTGCACCGGTATTTTTGCCTCCAGTTTTTGTTGAATTTGTTTGTGGTTAAGGTTTTTGCAGGTGCCCGGATAAATCGGTGCCCCATCCGGATCAACTTTTGTACCTGCGACTTCCCGGGTTTTTTTTCTGCTGCAAAAGCAGGGGTAAAGCAAATTCAAAGCGTGCAATTTTTTAGCCGCGTCCCTATAGCTGCCAAGGCGGGTTGATTGATGTAAAACCGGCTCTGGCCAATCTAGCCCAAGCCACTTTAGATCATCAAAAATATTTTGAATGAATTCTGGCTTACTGCGGTTTTGGTCAATATCTTCAATACGAAGCAACCATGTGCCGCCAAGCCTTTTGGCTAGATCAGCATTTGTCAGGGCCGAAAAAGCGTGCCCCAAATGCAAATATCCATTGGGGCTAGGTGCAAAACGCAATTTCGGTTTTGAAGATGTTTTTTGCAGTGCCAACCTAATATATCCTGTCTTTGAGAAAAGTTAGCGAATAAAAGAACTTGTTAGCATGGGTGCTTATTGGTTTGAACAGGCTATAGATACTGTTCATGCTCATATTTTGATGTTTTAAGGTGCTTAAAGAGGAATAAATTTATGAGCCAACAATTATCGGGACCAATGCTGGCGCCAAAACAGGGCGAGGCCAAGAAGCTTATGGTATTGCTGCACGGCTATGGCTCGGATGGCAATGATTTGATCGGGCTGGCCAATTATTGGCAGTCAGCCATGCCTGACACATTATTTGTTGCGCCTAACGGGCCGCAAAAATGTCCGATGAACCCGAATGGCTATCAATGGTTTGATCTGGATGTAAACCGGGAGATGAGCCGTCTTACGGGGGGAGAAAAAGCCCGTCCGATATTGGATGAATTTTTTGAACAATTATGGAAACAAAGCGGATTTAGCGCCAAAGATACTTTTATTGTCGGTTTTTCCCAAGGGGCGATGATGGCCCTTGAGGTGGGGCTAAGAATGCAGGAACCCCCAAAAGGCATCATTTCATTTTCTGGTGGTTTGATTGGCCCTGATGATTGGGAAAAACAGATAAATATCAAACCCCCGGTCTGTCTGGTGCATGGGGAGGCCGATGACGTGGTGCCTTATTCAATGAGTATAAATTCTAAAACCAGACTGGAAAACATTGATATTCCCTGCGCCATGCAGATTGAGCCAGGGCTAGGCCATACCATTTCGGTCGAAGGGCTGGGTTTTGCTTTGGCATTTATGCGCGAAGTGGAAAAGGGAAATGTTAATAGGTCCTGACCCTAAATAGGTTTTCCCCCTTTCGCCATTGGATATACAAAAAGACTTTGCAAGCTGACTACAACGCGCTTAGATGCAAAAATTGGATTTGGAGATTTTTTTTAACAACAACTGGAGTTATCTAATTGGGTGTTCATGTGTCGCCCCAAAGCTGCCCTACTCTAGTGCTGAACGCGGATTTTCGCCCGCTCAGCTATTACCCATTGTCGCTTTGGTCGTGGCAAGATGCGATAAAATCGGTTTTTTTGGATCGGGTAAATGTGGTCGCCAATTATGATAAAGTTATAAGTAGTCCAAGTTTACAGATTAATTTACCCAGCGTTGTTTCCCTGAAATCCTATATCAAGCCGCAAAACAACCCGGCCTTCACCCGATTTAACCTGTTTTTGCGCGATCGGTTTACCTGTCAATATTGCTCTAAAACCAAGGATTTGACATTTGATCACCTGATTCCACGATCACGGGGCGGGCGCACAACATGGCAAAATGTAGTCACGGCCTGTTCGGATTGTAACTTGCGCAAAGCCAATAGAATGCCGGCACAAATCAATATGCACCCACGTCAAAAACCCTATCGTCCGTCGGTATTTGATCTCAATAATAATGGCAGAGCCTTTCCGCCAAATTATCTGCACGAAAGCTGGATGGATTATCTTTATTGGGATATCGAACTAGAGCCGTGATTTAGGGGGGGCAAGTTTTGAAACTTTTTTCAAAATTGTGCGTGTCAAATTAGTTTGTGATTTATCGCTTTGAATTGGCGGGTGGCAGATTGGGCGAGCAATAAAACCATAAGTAGGGAAATCAAGGCATTATATCCGGCAAAACTAATTCCTAAAAAACGAAATTGCGGCTCATCACATGGTATCACCCGCGCATCATTTAGGGCGTTCAGGTCAGAAAAACTGATAGTTGATGCTCCGCCTGCACAGGCTGAAGGCCCTTGCCAAAAGCTCCATTCGATGCCCGCATGTATAGTGCCAAGATAAACACTCCAGACAAAAACAGCACCGGCAAGCAAGGTTATCGCCAAGCGTAAATATTGAGGAAATTTTTCCCAAAAAACCAGCAGGATCGCAATGATTGGCAAGCCTAAATAATAGGGGTTTCTTTGGGCAAGGCATAATTGGCAAGGCTCATACCCCCCCAGCAATTCGAATGCCCAGGCCCCAAGAATGGTAAAAAAACCAATGATAAAAGCTTTGTTGGCGATTTCAGCCCCCGGTTTTTTGGCCGGAGAAATTTTCATGCCCATATTTACTTCCCAAGGATATTATTCGCGGTGGCGACTACCTGATCCAATAGCTTTGCCTATAAATTCTTGAATTAAAGCAAAAATTTGAGGGTGATAAAACCGCCAATAAGCAGAGTACAAAACGCGATGAACATCAGGCCAAGGCGTTTTTCGATAAATATTCTGATCGGTTCGCCAAACATATATAAAAGGCCAGAGACCAAAAAGAATCTAAGTCCGCGTCCAATAATGCTAATAAGGGCAAATTGCAGCAGGTTAAACCCGATCGAGCCGGAAAATATTGTCAAGACCTTATAGGGGAACGGGGTTACGGCTGCCAAAAATATGCCCCATCCGCCCCATTGATCATACCATTGTACAAACCGCTCAAACGAGTTTTCGGCCCCATAAAATTGCAACAAAGGCTCGCCAATCAGTTGGAACAGCAGGGCGCCAATAGCATAGCCGACAAAGGCCCCCAAAACCGAACTAATGGTGCAAATGCTGGCATAGATAAACCAGTGCTGGCGTTTGGCAACCACCATGGGGATCAATAAAATATCTGGCGGTAGAGGAAAAAATGAGCTCTCGGCAAAGCTTATTGCACCAAGGGATAGCGGGGCGTGTTTGGATGCGGCCAGTGACATTAGCCAATCATAAAGTCTCTTTAACAAGGTTCGCTCCGTTGATGGCTAGGGTTAAGGTCTTTATGGGAGTGCTTTAAAGCATTTATCCTAACAGATAATGATAATAATTTTTTGAACAATGTATTTCGGGCAAAAATTATGGGTAAATACAGCTGAAAAAAAATACTGGCCAATGGGCGATTGACGCCGTGCCACTATTGGCGTAAATCCGCAACGATCAAAACTGTTCATTTACTTACATGTCTGGTTTTGCATATTTTTGGAAATTGGCCCCCCTGGCGGAACTGGTAGACGCGCGGGATTCAAAATCCCGTTCCTGTAAGGGAGTGCCGGTTCGATTCCGGCGGGGGGCACCATATTACCATTCCATAACGTCCTGTACAGTCCACCAAACCCATGATACCTATGGATTTATAGAATATGGTAGTCCGATACAATCCAGCGCGGATTGGGGGTGTCCTTCTCAAAAGGGGGTGTTTTTTGGGGTATCATACATGGATGCAAGGGAGAGGTACCCCCAAATGACGCTGACTGATGCAAAAATCAGAAATCTGAAGCCCAGAGAAAAACCCTAGAAAACTAGTGATTTCAGTGGTCTTTATATTTTGACTAACCAAATGGCTCAAAACTATGGCGATTTAAGTATCGTTTAATGGGCAAGGAACGCTTGCTAGCTATAGGTGCATATCCTTCATGAAAATGAAATTGATAACGCCCGAGCTAATCTGAGCCTAACATTCTTCAGAAATCTAGTTGTAACGCTACCGCCTGTTGACGAGCAATCAAATGTAGTTGCTGAGATTAAAGGGGTCGAAGAAAGAACCCAACACCTTGAAACCCTTTACCAATACCAACAGAAAATTAATGCGCTCAACGAGCTTAAACAATCGTTGTTGCAAAAGGCCTTTGCAGGAGAATTGACTGTATCGAATGCCGTTCAGGAAGCTGAGGTTATAGATACTCTATCATCAGAATTTGCAGCGAACGTCATTGCGGTTGCCTTTCGCCAACATGAAAAAAACCAACAAAGCAAGACCTATGGCCGCGTGAAGGCACAAAAAGGGCTGCATTTGGTTGAGAGTATCGGTGGTATTGATTTGGGAAGAGTTCCTATCAAGGATGCGGCGGGTCCAAATGACCGCAACCATTATGACGCCACACAAAATTGGGTAAAAACCAACCAATTCTTTAAATTTGTAAAACGCCCTGAGGGGTCGGGATATGACTTTGTTAAGCTGTCAAAACACGATAAATTGCTAGCACAAGCTGAATCAAGTATGAAGCCATATAGCGATCAAATAAACAAAGCCATAGCACCTTTGGTATGCAAACGAACTCAAACTGCCGAAATATTCACAACGGTTCATGCTGCTTGGAATAATTTGATAATTGATGGTGCCGATATCACCGATGAGGCTATCGTAACAGAGGCGCGCGAAAACTGGCATCCTGACAAGTTGAAAATCAGCCGAAACAAATTCTTTGAAGCAATCAACGATATCCGTCAGCGTGGTTTGGAACCAAACGGCAAGGGGTTGCGAGTTGGCGAAGAGCACGGAGGTTTGTTTTGAATGAAGCTGAAACCCGTGCCGAACTTATTGAGCCCGCCCTTAAAGCCTCTGGCTGGGGGGGGGGAGGTTGACGGCTCACGGGTGCGGCGCGAGGTGATTACGCTGGGCCGCCTTCAGGGCGCAGGCAAACGCACAAGTCAGGACATTGCCGATTATGTGTTGTTTTATCGCGGGCAAAAACTCGCTGTAATCAAGGCCAAGCGCAAGGGGCTGGCAGACACCGAGGGCGTGGCGCAAGCCAAAAAATACGCTGCAACGCTGCAAACACGGTTCACCTATTCCACCAACGGCATTGGTATTTACTGCATCGACATGGCCACAGGGGCCGAAGGCTATGTAGAGCGCTATCCCACACCCTAGACGAGTTGTGGGAGGCAAACTATGCCAAGTCCAACACCCAGGCTAGCCTGTGGCGCAATCGTTTTGGCGCGGTGCCGTTTGAGGATAAAGGTGGCCAATGGCAGGCGCGCTATTACCAGCACAACGCCATCAACAAAACGCTAGAGGTGATTGCGGCAGGCGACAAACGCATTTTGCTAACCCTTGCCACGGGTACTGGCAAAACCGCCATTTACCTTTAACCTGTCACCTACTTACGCGTGAAAAGCGCGTGAACGGGCATAGAAAGCGTATTCTTGAAGGGTATAACGATGAGCTGCGTACATTTATCCATTTTGTACTTTTCCAATATGTAAAATCCGGAGTGGGGGAGTTGGACAAAGCCAAACTTCCAGACCTTTTGGAGTTGAAATATGAGGCGGTTGCAGATGCCGTGGATCATCTTGGAGGCGTTGGACACATCAGAAGCGCATTTGTTGGGTTTCAGCAGCATCTATATTAGGTTGAATTAGAAATTAATTTGTGTTGCGGATTACACTTTAGGGGTACAATTGGGGGTATCAAATAATACGCGATCTATATTGCGTTTAAATATCAATATGTTGGTGCCTTAATAGGAGTGTGGCGGGGCACCATTATTTGAGTTCGCGCCAGTTCGTGGCCGAGGGTGCACGAGTGATGATTTGTGATATAAATGAGAAGGGGCACTGGTTCTGGCCAATGAACCGGGAGAGCAAACCATAGCGCACAGAGCCGATATTTCAGTTTCTCACAATGGGTAAAGCATGATCGCAAAGGCTACTATGGAATTGGGTCATGTGGATATCATGGTGAATAACGCCGTGATGACCAACTTTGGTTAAGCCATCGCGGGCCAGTTCATGGATGCGTACCACAGTTGGTTCTTCCGGTGTGGGCTGGGCTTGAGGAATGCCAGCGCGCTTGATCTAAGGTGCCGGATCCCCGATATTGGCTTTAGCCACCTGGTCATGGGCGCCATCGCAAAATGGGGCATTGGCGGTTGCCTTGCACTGGCACAAAAAGGCGGTCTCGGACTTTTGCGCCGTAAACGTCAATGGGGTTATGTCGGTTCCCTTGTGGGAGCCATCACAAAATGGTTGGGATTTTGAGCGGCCACAGCGGCACCAGTGATAGGTTTTACCTTCGATCAATTCAGTTTTGACCGGTTTTTTGTCGGCGATGATCGGTTTGCTCATTATGGAATCCTGCTGGCTGATTTTTTAAAATTGTTCGCTATTATACTCATACCGGGTTTTTAGAAAGTCAAGACTAAACAACTAGCGATGGTTGCTCGATAAAGGCGGTCCGATACAGGTTTTTGACAATGTTAGATTTGATTTGAAAATCAGTTGCTGCGCTGCTGTTTTGATTTTTGCCGGGCTGCAAATTTGTCAGGCTGCATATTCCACCAATTTATTGCCCTGATCTTCTTAATCACCATTGTTCTGTCTTATCTGTATTGCTAAAACAGGTGAGGGCTGATGCAGGTTTGTTGAATTCGGGTTGGTGGAATTGTTTGAAGTTATTATAAAGTTCTGGGTCAAGTTGCTTGCTGCGATTTTTCTGACGCTGGCCATTTTTGCCGGATCCGCCACTGCCAACCCACAATTGCTGGTTGATATGCAAACCGGTGAAGTGCTGTTTGAGAGCGAAGCCGGGCAGCCATGGTATCCGGCATCCTTAAGCAAACTCACAACAGCTATGGTGGTTTTTAACGCCATTGAAAATGGCAGAATAAGCCTGCAAACTCCGGTATTGATTTCAGCTATAGCAGTTAGGGCGTCTGGGGGGAAATCCGGCATAGCTCAGGGCAGCGCTGTGTTGATGGAGGATGCGCTTAATTTGCTGATTGTAAAATCTGCCAACGATATAGCCATTGCCATTGCGCAAACCTTGTCTGGTTCGGTGGAAGATTTTGTTGTTGAAATGAACCAGATGGCAACACGCTTGGGAATGAGCGCTACGCGGTTTGCCAATCCCCATGGATTAAATAATGCCAATCAGATAACCAGCGCCCGTGATCTGGCAATTCTTGCTTTAGCTATCCGTAGGGACTTTCCTCAATATGCCCCCATATTTGCCACTTCGATTGTCGAGGTCGGGGGCAATAATTTGCGTACAAAAAACAATCTGTTGACTGAATTGGGTGGAACTACCGGGATGAAAACCGGATATATTTGTGCATCCGGTTTAAATATTGTCGCAACGGTGGAGCGTTCGGGCCGCAAGCTGTTAGTTGTGGTGCTTGGGGCATCTTCAGAGCGCGAGCGCGGGGAACTTGTGGGGCAGATGGTCTCGCAATATCTTGGGGGAACGGGTCTGGGAACCGGCAGGTCTGTAACAAATATTCGCAATCAAATCGGGTCTGCTCCGGTAAATATGCGCTCTCGCATGTGCGGCGAGCAGGCGGCAAGTTATAAAGCAGGAAGAGCCGCTGCTTTTCCTTTTGGTCGTGCGGGCCAGCCAAGCTATTTAACCGATAATATTGCCCCGCTCACCTATCGGGTTGATGTGCTTGCGCGCATGCCGGCAATTCCACAGCCGTATCCGCGTCTGGAACGGGCATCTAGTTTATAGAATTTACGGCTATAACTGGCTTGAAATATTCAATGATCGGGTAAATTTTGTTCATGCCTATTGCTCGATTGGGGGGGCTGGTTGTGGTTGTTGCGGACCAGCAAGCAACAAAACCCAGTATATTCCAAAATTTGAATCGGGTGAATAGGCAACGGCGATTCCGGCGCGGGTTGCTTTTGGGTCAGCTATGGCGTTGGCATCGGCTTCTCTGCCTCGCCATCCGGAAAATACATTGGCAAAATTTGCATATCCGGCGCTTAATTGCATTTGAATAATATCGCTTTGCGGTTTTTGCGGGCGGTTGGAGGTGGAAGAATATTCCAATGCCAGTCTTTGGGCTATTGCTGTCAGAGAATCATCAATGTTCAATGGTGTTGCCCCCCTCACCGAGCGATATTGATTGATCAGGTTTATGGCTTCGGCCCGATCAAGATTGGCGCCGTTCTGGTCCATTCTTGCAGTCAGGCCAGGAGAAAGGGCAGTGCTGGCGCAACTGGAAACAAATAAAACCAGCAAAACAACAGCGCCTATATTGATAAAAACTCGGGACAACAGGGTTCTAATTATTTGGAGCATTAAATATTTCCCGAGCTAGTGAAATGGATTTATAAAAATCTATTTATTCTTGTTTTTATAGATCAATAGGATCACGAGTAAATATCGCTCTCCCCTCAAAAGTAATACATATTGTGTGTTATTTGTTTGTTGTAGGGTGTGTTTTGCAAATTGTGCAACAATTCAACTTCTACCAAACATTATAAAAGAATAAGTTAAATGGTGATCCCGGCGCGATTCGAACGCGCGACCCCCAGATTAGGAATCTGGTGCTCTATCCTGCTGAGCTACGGGACCTGATTTTAACAAAACACGGGTATCTAGCCGCTAGGTGCTATTCAGGGCAAGCTGTTTTGAAAAATCCTGATAGGAGATATGCATTAGTTTGTAAAAACTAGGATAATGATTTCACCATTGGATAATTTTTGCCGTATTTTTGTATAGGCATATTGAAAAAATGCAGGCATGTTTAAAAATAGGGTTCCGGTACTTTAAGTAAATATAATATGGTTTGGGTATGGATTGAAAACAATTTTGAACAGGATTTTGGTGGCACTTTTATTTTCGGCATTGACGATGGCTTCTGCCAAAGCTTGTGATAATTTGCAACCAGGCCCAAAGGGTGTGGTTGTTCAGGTGATTGATGGCGATACGGTGGTGCTAGATAGCGATATTAAAGTACGCCTAATTGGTATTCAGGCTCCCAAATTGTCATTGGGGAGGGACGGTTTTGAAGAATGGCCGTTGGCACAAATTGCCAAGGAGGAGCTGGAAAATCTGGTTTTGGGCAAAAATGTGCAAATCCGCTACGGGGGCGAACGGATAGATCGTCATGGGAGAGTCCTTGGGCATATGTTCGTTGGGCCAGAGCAGATATGGGTGCAAGGAGCAATGATTGGGGCTGGTTTGGCACGGGTATATTCATTTTATGACAACCGCTTTTGTTTGTCCGAACTCTATCAACTAGAAGCGCAGGCAAGGGTGGATAGGCTAGGTATATGGAGCGGGGAAGCGTTTTATGCCATCAGGGATGGTGCTAAACCTAAAAGACTGCTGGATCGGCTTGATCAATATGAAATTGTCGAGGGGCAAGTGGTCAATGCCGATCGGGTTGGCTCGCGAGTTTATCTTAACTTTGGGCAGACCTGGAAAGAGGATTTTACCGTAGTTATTGAGAGGGCCGCTTTGCGCAGATTTGAGGAAGCTGGAATAGATCCCTTGAAATTTGATGGTGCTTTAATTCGGGTTCGAGGCTGGATTGAGCAAAGGGATGGTCCAAAAATTGAGGTTACCCATCCCGAACAAATCGAAATGTTGGCGGGGCGTTGATGAAACCGGAGGCATCTAGTTACAAGTGCAAGGGAAAACCAGCTGGTGGGGGAGTGAAAAACCTGCCTGCTCGCTTGCGCGGGTTTGCCTATGCCATCGCCATGCTTTTGGCCCTTTCTGCATGCTCGCAATTTTTGAACGGCCCGGGGATTAATGTTTCTGGTGCAGATGGACAGGCACAGGCAGTTCCAGCGGGAACATCGCCTGAGGACGCGGTGATTGGACGGCGTGAAAATCCTTTGATCCTGAATAATTATGGCGGGGTTTATAATAGTCGGCGGACGGAAATTATGCTGGCTCAAATAGTTTCAAAATTGTTGGTTGCGGCGAACCAATCACAAACTTCGTTCAAAATAACAATTTTGAATTCTCCGGAAGTAAATGCCTTCGCGCTTCCGGGCGGCTATATTTATGTCACGCGCGGTATTTTGGCATTGGCGAATGATAGTAGCGAAATTGCGGCGGTTTTGGCGCACGAGATTGCCCATGTGATTTTGCGCCATGCGCGAGCGCGCACCGACCGTTTGGCAACAAGCGAGTTGGTGGACCGGGTTATTACCGGTATTTTTGGTGCTGATGCCAACAGTGATCAGGGGGCTGCCCGTTCCAGACTTTCGCTTGCTGCCTTTTCCCAGTCACAAGAATTGGCAGCTGATACGGAAGGGGTGAAAATTGCTGGCAGGGCAGGGTTTGATCCGCGTGCAGCGGCAAGGTTCCTCGGGGCTATGAGCCGTTTTTCAAGTTTTAGGGCTGGAGCACAGGAGCAAAGCGATGATTTTCTTGCCACCCATCCTTCAGCACCGGACAGGATACAAAGGGCCCTTGAAACGGCCAATAATCTTGGTGGGCCAGAGGAAGTAGCGGTGGATCGCTCCGGTTATCTTGGTGCTATCAGGGGAATTACCTTTGGCGACAGTCCCGAGCAGGGGGCAATTGTTGGCAGGCAATTTATACAACCAGAGCTGAAATTTACATTTTCATTGCCGGATCGCTATGTTTTGCAAAATTCACAGGATGCAGTTGTCGGAGTGGCCAGCGATGTGGAGGCGGTGCGTTTTGATAGTGCTAAAGTCCCTCAAGATATGGGGCTGGAGGAATATTTGAAATCGGGATGGATTGCCGGCTTGCAGAATGACACTGTTATTAGCGAAAAATATAACGGGATTGAAATGGCTTCGGGGTCGGCTAAAACCGGTCAGTGGGTATTTCGGGTGACAGCTTTGCGCTTTGGAGGTGAGGTTTATCGGTTTATTTTTGCTTCACGTAATGAAAGTGAAGCTTTTATCTCGGCTGCATTACAAACCATTAAAAGTTTTAGGAACAGCAATGCCAATGATCTGGCCAAAATTCGCGAGGTCAAAATTGATCTGGTGCGTGCACGAGCTGGGGATAATGCTGATAGTCTTGCAAGAAGAATGCGCCAATTGCCGGATGGCGAAGTTTTGTTTTTTTTAATCAATAATCTGTTTGCCGGTGATGATGTTCAAGCGGGGCAGTTTTATAAAATTGTCACGGTGCGTTAATTCTTGTTCCAGTTCTGAAAATAATCCAAACCCAAAGCGTATCTACTAAAAGCGGGAACCGTTTTTGGGGTTAAAAGCTTAGCGAAAACAAATAGATAAAGCATGTTAAGTGAATGTGAATGAACGCGACATGCTTTATGATCCAAATGATCCAAATTATGCCAACAGTACAAAAAAAGCCGGCCCAAACGAGCCGGCTTTTGAATGGATAGTTTTTAGCTATTAGTTTTTAAGCGGCCGCTTCTGAACTTTTTGCGTCGCCCTTGCCATCTTTTTCAGAAGTTTCGGCGTCTGTTTTGGTTCCCCGGCGCGGGCTTTTTGCCAATTCTTTCAAAATAACTTGCTCACCTTCTGTAAGGGTGATTTTCCTGACAACCGAAATTTCGCGGGACATGCGATCCATCGCCTGTTCAAATAGCTGGCGTTCGGAATAGGATTGCTCGGGTTGGTCTTCCGAGCGATAAAGGTCACGAACAACTTCGGATATATAGTCAAGATCTCCGGAATTGATTTTGGCTTCATATTCCTGGGCGCGGCGGCTCCACATGGTACGTTTGACGCGCGCACGGCCGGTGACGGTTTTTAGCGCTCTGGCCACGTGATCATCATTGGCCAATTTTCGCATGCCAACGCTTTTGACCTTGACAACAGGCACACGAAGGGTGAGCTTGTCCTGTTCGAAATTTATGACGAATAATTCCATTGTCATTTCGGCAATTTCTTGCTCTTCGATGGAAGTTATCTGGCCAACGCCGTGGGCTGGATAAACCACAAATTCATTGGTTTTAAATCCGACCCGCTGCATAATTTTCTTCACTGCCATTTGGCATACTCCTGTACAATACCGCAAAAATCAGTTGAATATTGACTTTTGGCATCAATGGTTTTCATTTTTGGTTCTAATTTCCAAGAGAACCGGACGGGTTTTAGCAACAAGCGCCCTTTTTCCACAACAAGCGCACTTTCTCAATAATAAGCGCCCTTTCTCAATAATAAGCGCCCTTTCTCAATAATAAGCGCTCTTGCATACCGGTCATAAAACATACCGGATTTGCGTTGAAATTTTTTAAGGGTTTGTCAAAAAGGGTGCCTCTTGGCACCCCGGGTTAAAATGCAAATTACAGTTCTTGATTGTTGTTATTATACTCGATGTTACTATTGTTTCGCTCGGTGCTATTTTCACTTGGTTGCAAGCATAACATAAATATGGCAACAAATCAAAAACCGTGGTTTTTGGTAGTGGGTCAGTTTGAAATTCAGTCTAGAAATTAACACGATTGAATGCCATATTCTATTTATGACAGGAAAACCTAAAAGACCCCGTGACGCTAATCAACTTGCAAAGTCAATCGTTGATCTTGCTACTGGTGAGTTAGAAGACAAAGTTCCGCTTGCTAGCGCTAGGAAGGGTGGATTGAAAGGTGGTAAGGCGAGGGCAAAAGTTCTCACACCAAAACAACGATCCGAAATTGCTAGTGTTGCAGCGCAAGCACGTTGGAAAAAGTGATTAGGCAGCCTCATCATCTTCAATGCCATTTGCAATTTTCATCTCCTCAACATCATCCTCGAAATCCATAATTATTTGAATTGGCTCTTCTTTGGGATGCGCTTCATTATAATGATCAACCTTCATGACCAAGGCGTAACAATCACTGGCAATTGACCGGCGTTCTTGTTGAACACTCTTTGTAACATGCAACCGTGGCGCGTCATCTATATCTGCCCATTCGAACAACGTTTCGCCGGTTTTTGCTTTTGACCTTACGGGGATATTAGCTCTGTATTCACGGCCTGACGTGTCAGTTCGTTTTTCTTCTCGCAAAGCCTGAGCAAGATCATTTGCTAGGCTCATGCTAAGGTCCACTGGCCTAGGTTGCCAAAGTCCCTTTTTAATTGCCCACGCTGCAACGGTTTTTAAATCAACAGGGTCGGGTGAAACTTCATCTCGATATTGAACCCAAACTTTTCGCAATTGTTCTTTATAATTCGACATACTAGTCTCCAGTTATCTATCAGTTGGAACAAGATCGCCCCAGCCGTCCATCATCATTGAAGTGGCAAGATTTTCACGCACTTTTACCAAATGCTTTCTCAAAAAGTCATAACGATTCATACGCCTTTGCAGTTGACCAACAACCAGTCCCGGATGCACATTCATGCGTTTCGAAAAGGCTAAAACTTCACGTTCTGCAAAATATGGATTCTTGCGCAGATAGAACGATTGCATCTTCTTTGCTGGCACGCAAAAATCAGCAGCTTCTTCGTTTGCAATTCTTTCTTCTTCATTCACAGAAAGAGCGGGGTCTCCGTTTAAATCGCAATCTAAAATTGCATTTTCAATTCCATGTCCATGAATCACATGAGCGCATTCATGTCGAAGAACGAACCAAAAATTGTCAATTCGATCATACCTCATTGACAGCCCAATTACAGGTGAAGACTTGTCCAACCAAAAACAAACGCCATCAATCAGACTCTTTGCAATACTCTCTACAACCACAAAACGAACGCCAGCTTCCTCAAGTAATTTTGGGACATGCCGAACACCATCTTGCTTTGCTCGAAGATCAGAAAAACTTGCAACAGCTTCAATTAACAAATTTCGATTATAAGCAGGTGTTGTCATTTCGGCAGCAATTGTTTTTACACGGAATAGCCAAGCCAATTGCTCTGGCGGCACATCGTCATAGTTTGTTTTTTTTGCTGAGTGAGTAAGGTGTGGAATTTCATCAAGTGTTTTAACTCCGAAAAATCTACAAACCTGTTCTTCCAACGTCCCGTTTTTATGGTCAGGGTCTACCCATCCACGGCTTACCATTTCTCGCAATGGGTATTGGCTAAGAATACGCGCTCGCGCTTCAATAGATGGGTCAGGCTCATCCGCGTTGAGCACGTCCCACATAGCTTGGATTGTTGCTATTTCACTTGGGTCAATAGCCAGCGCCATCCCAATCGCCCTAGCCATATTATGACTGATTGCCCGTTTGTTGTTCAAAATCTGATTGATTGCCGCTGGCTTTGTACCAATTGCGTATGCAAGGTCGCTTTGCGTCCAGTTGTTGGATTCCATTGCGCATCTAACAAAATCACCTGGGGATTGTTTGTAATTTTTATCTTCCACCGTCAGTCCTCATTCTCCTGTGAATCACCATAGCAAAGGTAACCACAAAAAGTAAATACTGTTTTAACGTTTTTGTTAAACTGACCTTTATGCTTGACTGGTGATGTTAATTCAACTAGAGTAAGCGCATGAACAAGCTCGACACAAAAACCCGATCCCAAATTCTCCATATGCTTTGTGAGGGGCAGTCAATTCGCTCAATTACCCGCATCATGGGAATGAGCAAAAATACAATTTCGAAATTACTTGTTGATGCGGGCAAAGTTTGCGCCGAATACCATGAGGAAAACGTTCGCAACGTGAAGGCCAAGCGTGTTCAGTGTGATGAAATTTGGTCGTTCACCTATGCCAAGCAAAAGAATGTCAAGGCTGCCAAGGCTGCGCCGGAACATGCTGGCGACACATGGACTTGGACCGCTATAGACGCAGACAGTAAACTGATAATTTCTTATCTGGTTGGGGGTCGTGACGCGGCTTATGCAGATGCCTTTATGCAAGACGTTGGAGATCGACTGGCAAATCGAGTTCAACTGACTACAGATGGTCACAAGGCTTATCTGGAGGCTGTTGAGGGCGTGTTTGGGGCCGATGTGGATTATGCGCAACTTATCAAGATGTATGGCAATGCACCAGACGCTTCCAAAGGTCGTTATTCACCTGCTGAGTGTACTGGGATCAAAAAACGAGCAATTGAGGGTGAGCCAGATGAAAAGCATGTTTCAACATCATATGTTGAGCGCCAAAACCTGACAATGCGTATGCACATGCGCAGATTTACCCGCCTGACAAATGGCTTTTCGAAGAAGGTTGAAAACCACGGCTATGCGGTTGCCCTGCATTTCATGTATTATAATTTTGTCCGCATCCACAATACGCTTAAAGTTTCCCCTGCAATGGCTGCTGGTGTGACAGATCGGCTTTGGGAGATTGGAGATATTGTGAAACTGATCGAAACCAAGGAATCGGAAACTAAAAACAAGAAACGCGGTTCATATAAGAAAAGGATTTCAACCTGACCCACTACCTGGTTTTTATGATACAGTTGATGCTTTTTAGCATTTTCAGGGTTAGTCAATATTTGTGAGCCACACGAAGTGTGAGCTATTCGAAGTCTGAGCTATGCGAAGTGTATCCCATGCGAAGTGTGCACCACATGAAGTGTGTACCACATGAAGTGTGTACCACATGAAGTGTGTACCACATGAAGTGTGAGTTTAATCGCCTTCGCCGGGTTTTTCCGAGAAAAACTTTTCAAACTTGCCTTTTTGGCCGTCAAACTTTTTTGCATCGGGCATAGGTTCTGCCTGCTGGGTGATGTTGGGCCAGACAGAGGCATATTTGGCGTTGATTTCCAGCCATTTTTCTACGCCGGCTTCGGTGTCGGCGCTAATGGCTTCTGCCGGGCATTCCGGTTCGCAAACACCACAATCAATGCACTCGTCGGGGTTAATAACCAGCATATTCTCCCCTTCATAAAAACAGTCTACCGGGCAGACTTCCACACAGTCTGTATATTTGCACTTAATGCAATTGTCCGAAACGATATAAGTCATAATGTAGCCTGAACAGGTATGGGATTGCTAAAAATATTGTTGCCAGCTAGGTAACTTTTTTTGTCTATAAACTCAACCCACTTGCTGTGCGAGAGAAAAAATAATCCGCTTTTAGAGTGCTGGATAATTATCCTTGCCAATTATTTCCGGTTTAATAGTTGATCGGTTTGGCGGCGTTGCTTTTTTGTTGGCCTGCCGCTGCCCGGTTCACGAATAGCGGGGCCAGATGAGTGTGGTTTAGCTTTGCTCTTATCGGGTAATTGTGGGGTTTGGTCTTCATAAAGTGTCCGGGCTTGACTGGCTGGGCCTCTTTTGGTGCCCGGCAACAAGAATTTTAGAATTCTTATGCGGTTTGCATAGGCGATGGTTAGAATGCTGGGGGCGGTAACAAGAGCACTCGGTTTGGTAATGCGAACTGCATCTACCCGCACATTGCCTTTTTTAATCAGTGTTTGGGCAATTGAGCGGGTTTTGGTAATCCGGCAAAAATATATCCATTTATCAAGGCGCTGGCTTTGGATTTCCTGCGGGTCTTTTGCAGATGAAGTTTTTGCATCTGTATTCTTTATCGGGCCGCTATCTTTGCGCAGTTTGACTATTTTTTGGGATCCTTGAGTTTTAGGGCAGCTAAAGCGGCAAAAGGGGAATCCGGGTCAATGGGTTTTTCTTTACGCGGGGTAAAGTGCTTGTTTGGGGCGCCTTTATTCCCCTGAGCTTTGTAAGGTGTTTTGCCCCTATGGTTTTGAGAGTGGTTTTTTGGGGCGTCCCGATTGAATTTCTTCGCCACTTTTTCCCTTTTGGGGGGGGGCTGGCGTCTGGAAGCGGGGAACCAGATTTCAAGATATTGCGGCTCGGCACTTTCGCTTTCAGCAGCGGCATTTTCGTCCGGCTTTTTTTCTATTTGCTTGCTTGCAACGGTTTCTGACTTGCTTGGGGATGAATTACTGTCATCTTGCGGGATTTTATCTTCACTATTAGTCTTGGCGCTATCATTAGTCTTGGCACTATCATCCTTGTTGGTGCTTTTGGCATCAAAAAGTGCTGTGGCGTCCGGTGGGATTGCTGAATTTGAAGTTTGTTGCCCGCTATCATCAAGGACAGCAGCACTGGCATCACTCGCCCCGTCCGATTTGGAATCTGGCGCATTTTGTGGGGTGATTTGGGGAACAACTTTTGTTTTTTCGACCCGATAGCCGATGGATTTTAGAATGCTAGAAAATTCTTCCCCGGCACAACCGAGCAAAGATGTCATTTGCACAGTTACTTCAAAGCCATTGCGTTTTGCTGCCCCTTCGGGGGGCGTTCCCTGATGTCGCTCGGGATCAAAACTGATTAGCGGGCGAATGATATCGGCCAGTCGTTCAAGAATATCTATGCGAACTGCCCGCTGATCGGCAACTTTAAATCCGGCAACTTCATATAGGGCAATATTAACCTTGGGGTCGATGGCAAAAGATGTGCGCCCCGAAAGGGAAATGGCGGGAATATCGGTAATGCCCGGTTGGCGCAGTCCACCGTTTTGCAAGGCAAACAACATTAATGCCAGTTCGCGCGGGGCAGGTTTTAGGGTTAGGGGCAGGTAGATATGATAGGCGCCAAAACGTACGCCATATTTGCGCAATTTTGCCCTTTCGTCCTGCTCCAGCGCCTTGATTTCGGCCGCTACTTTGGGTCGGGAAAGAATCCCGAGATTTTCAGCCAGTTGAAAAGCAATGCCCCTTGCCGGTCCATCCAGGTCGGCGGGGTTGCGAAGGGCTAGAATTTGTTCGAGCTGGGTATTAATGGCATGGCGCAGCCAAAGGGTAAGGCGCTCCTCCACTTGTTCCAGTTCTTTTCCAGCAAGGCTCTCGTCAGCCAGAACTATGACACGAGGCGAGAATATATCATTTCCCTTGGCAAGTTCGGCAACTATTTCCCCTTTCCAGCGCAAAAATCCATCGGCAGTCAACACGATTTTGTCGTTGGGGGTCGCAATCAAGGTTCTGGCGCGATGCAAAATTTGTGGGGCGATGGCGCTGGCAGCGGCACTCGCTAGACTTTTGCTATCGGTTCCTGTGTCTGATTTGGCCAGTTTGAAGCGGAAGCCCTCGATAGAGCCAATTAAATGCCCCTCAAGTAGAATTTCGCCTTTAGTATTGATTTCAGGTGTTGTCATTCGCTTGTCTTTAAGGTGTCGCATTAAAATTGAAGTGCGTTTGTCGATAAAACGCTGGGTTAAACGCTGGTGCAGTGCATCGCTTAGTTGATTTTCTATATCACGGGTTTTGTCTTGCCAATATGTTTGCTCGTTAAGCCAGTGTTTTTTATTAGCAATAAATGTCCATGTACGTATTTGTTTGATGCGGTTGGACAAAGCATCAATATCGCCATTTATGTTATCACAATAATTCACCTGTTTTTCAAACCAGCTTTTGGCGACTGTTGCACGGCTGACCATATCGGTAAACACACTAGTTACGATCTGTGCGTGTTGATTGGGAGAAATATTGCGAAAATCCGGTAATTGACAGCATTCCCAGAGTAATTTCACCTCTTTTGGGCTTTTGGCCAGTTCAGTTGTGCCCGTTTCATCCAAGAGCCCCAGTACTTTCTGGTCGATATTTGTCGGCACCCGAGCCAGTTTTTTATTGTTCGGGCTTTTGTCCAGGGATGAGCGCAATGCCGCAACGGACGAAAAATCCAGATCAGGATTGCGCCATTGCAAAATTTTAACCGGATCAAAATCATGATTTTGCAAGCGCTCGACCATTTCATTGTCCAGCGGGGGGGCGTGCCCGGTTACCCCGAATGTGCCATTGTTCAGGTGCCGTCCGGCGCGTCCGGCAATCTGTCCCATTTCTGCCGGGGTCAGGTGGCGGGTTTGGTGTCCGTCATATTTATGGTCGGAGGAAAAGGCTACGTGCTCGATATTTAGATTGAGCCCCATACCAATGGCATCGGTGGCCACAAGAATATCCACATCGCCATTTTCATATAATTCCACTTGCGCGTTTCTGGTGCGTGGTGACAAGGCACCCATTACGATAGCTGCTCCGCCCCTTTGGCGCCTAACCAGTTCGGCAATTGCATAAACCTCGTGGGCAGAAAAGGCGATTATTGCTGTGCGGGGCGGGACACGGGTGATTTTTTTGCTACCGGCATATTGCAATTGCGAGAGGCGAGAGCGCTCAATGATAGTAATTGGCCCCAGCAAATTGTTGATGACTGGCGCCATGGTTGATGCCCCCAGCAGCAGGGTTTCGGCGCGGCCACGGGAAAAAAGAATACGCTGGGTAAAAATATGCCCCCTATCAAAATCTGTTGCCATCTGGATTTCATCAATGGCAACAAATTCAACCTCGATATTTTGTGGCATCGCTTCGACAGTGGCTATCCAGTAGCGGGCATTTTTGGGGATAATACGCTCTTCACCGGTGATCAGGGCTACCGCATGAGAGCCGGTTTTAGCGCAAACCCTGTTATATACCTCGCGGGCCAGCAGGCGCAGGGGCAAACCAATTATCCCGCTGGAATAGGCGAGCATGCGCTCGATAGCATAATGGGTCTTGCCGGTATTTGTGGGGCCAAGAATCGCTTTTACATTAAGTACTGCCTTAACATTATCGCCAGTACCGATATCGGGATAATTTTGTGAAGAGTAATTTTGCATATTTTTTTTAGGAATTCTGGCCTGTCGAAAAAAGTATGGAGATGTGAGTATTGCATCAAAATGATACAATAAAATTACGCTGGAAGAAAATATTTTAACAAAGGGTACGAACTGGGAACAAACAAAGTCCGAATCGCAATTTTAACTATTTTCTTGTTTTGTTCTATACACTATCTGGTGGGTGAAATTTGGAAAAACCCCAAAAATCGCTATTTATGGAAGAACGGGGTGAAATAGGCCCTAAAAACCGGTTTTTCGCTTTACCTTTATTGAAAAAGGGTAAAGGGGGCAAAAATACAGGCAAAAGTAAAGACGATATTAACTGTGCTTTGGTCGAATTTATTTTTGCATTAACCGGCATAAGCCCCGAAAATATGGGGATTTTTCATCGCTTTATTTTCAATTGGTGCTTGACGTTTCAAAACAGGACAAGAGCCAGGTTCTGGTTTGTTATATTGTTGGTGAAAAAAGACGTGCAGGTACGCATCACCAGGTACGCATCACACTGGCATTACATTGGCTTCGCGCGGTGCAAAGCTTTTGTGCCGGCGTAGAAACTTTACCGATATATCTGCTGATATTTTATTGAGACAGGTTGGTAAGAACCATCGACATGTCGCCAAAAGAGGTGCCGATCAATACCCGGTAGGGAATAAAAACATCAGAACCGACAACCGGAGCGTACCAGATCAATATACGTTCTGAAGTTTTAAGGTAATTGGTTATTTCAGAGCTGGCATAATGGCCGGCTATGGGATTGTACTTTAGCTGACACAATATAACCGGCCCCTGATATCCGGTACGGGCAGAGGTGGCGGTTTCGCTGGTTGCATAGCGCATTTGCAGATCAAAACGTTCAACGCCGGTGAAGATTTTCAAGGTGCGATCACAAATCTGTGGTCCCAGCCGGTCGGATTTTATAATGAAGGCGGACAGCATATCGTTGACATTTTTTAGCTGGGAACGCTGCAAGGGAACCTGATCAAAATGGGGGGGGAGTGGTGGAGTGGAATAGAAGGCAGAAATATTGCGCTGTTCAAAGCTGGCGATTACTTCGGACTGGCCTTGGGGTGAATTAGTTTGCAGGCGAAAATCATTGCCAAAAAGCTGATTGTTTTGCGAAGAGCCGGTTACATTGATATTGGCGTTGCCGCTGGCAACAAGATTGCCAAGGCCAGAAACTCTTGCCTCCAGATCAAGGGTGTAATTTCTGCTGTCGTCATCAAGAGTAATATCAACATTGGCAATGATGGTACCGCCAACATTGATAACATATTTTGCTACTATCGAAATTGGAGCGCCAATGGCAGGAACTGACCAAAACAATAATATAGCTGCCAAAAGCAAAGTTGATGCAGACCAAAAAAACAATTTAGCAAAACCGGCACCAAAGGCTTTGGAAAACTTATTGCTTTGGTTGTTTGTTGGCGAACTGGTTTCAAAAAGCATGGTTGTTAAGCACTTTATTGTTAATGGATGTTTGAATATTTGCTCGTGCCAAATCCAAAAAATCTGGCCTTTGCAATTTGTCGGAGATTTTAGCAGGCATAATTTTTAGCAGGCATAATATAGAGCTTTTAACAGATTTAGGGCCAGTTTAAGCTATAAAATCGAATCAGTTTTTTATAGATTGCCTTTGGGAACCGCCAGATTCAAGCAGGGTAACCCTCATTAGTTTTAGACTTTGGTATTGGGTAGGTGAAATTCTTTAGCACAAACCTGCCCCTTCAAGGCGTTACAAGGCTTGACTGTTAGTCAGGGTTTGCCTATTTAAGCTCAACTTTTTAGTTTTAGATAAAAGTCACTAGAAGATCACCTGTTTTTAGCAATGGTTTCTTAAGCCTTTGAAAATTCGGGGTTGCCGTTAATAACCGGGTTGTTTTCAAACTGGTTTTGCAGCGCTCTTTTACTGCATGGCTTTTATTAGCAGTTTTGATTTTAGCAGATTTAGGAATTATATCATGGCACGGCGTTGTGAACTTACTGGCAAAGGTGTGATGACCGGGAATAATGTGAGCCATGCTCTCAACCGTACCCGTCGCAGGTTTTTACCCAATCTTTGCAATGTGACATTGTTGTCGGATTCGCTTGAGCGTTCGGTAAAGCTGAAAATTTGTGCCAAGGCATTGCGTACTGTTGAGCATCGTGGCGGGCTGGATGCATTTTTGCTTAAAGCTGCCAACGAAGACCTGTCCAAGCGGGCATTGCTGATCAAGCGCGAAGTTAAAGCTGCTCTGGCCTCTTAAGGTTTGCTTCTTTAGGCTCTTGATTCAATAAAATATGTTTTAGGATTAGCCCTCAATGATTGGGGGCTATTTCTATTGTTGTTTAAAAGCTGCGCCGGTCTAATGCCGGATTGTGGTTTGGACTGATTTTGGTCCCATAGGGGTGCATTAATTATGCTCTACCGTTATTTACCTTTTATTGCCGCCATGGTTTTTGTTGTCGTTCTTTCCAATTATCTGGTGCAGTTTCCCGTAAATATTGATTTGGGCTGGATGAATCTGGCCGATATTTTGACCTGGGGTGCTTTCACCTATCCGGTTGCCTTTTTGGTATCTGATCTTACCAATAGAAAATTCGGTGTTGGTGGCGCAAGAATAGTGGTCATGGCCGGTTTTGTCGTGGCGGTTGGTCTCTCGGTGGTTTTGGCAACACCAAGAATTGCCATTGCTTCGGGTGCCGCATTCTTTGTCGCACAAATGCTTGATGTGGTCATATTTGATCGTATGCGAAATATGGATTGGTGGCGGGCGCCGTTGATTTCATCTCTATTGGGATCAATTGTAGATACGACATTGTTCTTTTCTTTGGCTTTTGCCGCCTATTTTGTTGTTCTTGGGCCTTTGGATGGATTCGCCATCGAGAACTCTGCTTTGCTTGGAATTTTTAGCCTCGAAGCACCGCGTTGGGTTTCCTGGGCGCTGGGTGATTTTTTGGTAAAAATATTGGTCGCGCTATCAATGCTGGTTCCTTATGGAATTTTGCGCAAAAAATTCGAACAGGTAGCTTAGGAAAACAGGTAGCTTAGCCAAAAAGTCTTTATTCGGGCAGTTCGAATTCCAGCAGCAGGGTTCTTTCCCAATCGTTGAAATTATCATCGGACATAATGACCATGCGGGTTGAGCCGTCACCAGCGGTACGAATGGCAAGTGCTTCCATATTGTCAATATCGCTGCCAGAGCCTTCAAGAATTACCTCGCCAACCATATTAGCGCCGGGGGAAACATCATTAGCCGCAATTTTGCGCACTTGCATGGTAAAGGTGAAAAAACCGGTTCCGCGCTCCAGCACCAAAAGGTCACCATCGGGCAAAAAGGCACAATCGGTCGGGCTGAAACCGCGCTGGCGAGATAGGGAGATGTCCCCCCTGTCGCGCTTACCCACCAACCATCCGGAATGATTACCCTCGTCATTCAGGAACTTTTCGGTAATCAACAGGGTTGAGCCGGCAATTGGCGAGGCAGTGGGGGCAACGCATACCGATTCGATGGATTGATTGGTTCTGACATCAGATAGCCAATGGGGAATTGGCACTTCTTTGGCTGCACCAACGGGGCGGCTGTTGCTGATGGAAAAATCGGCAACCCGGGTTAGGTTTTCAAAGCTTACCCGAACAGCTACCGGTCTGGAATTGCGATAAACTGTTTCTAGCCCTTCGGCATCTCGCGAATAGTTATAGGGTAGTGGATTGCCGCTGGAATTGCGGATAGGGGCAATTTGGGTGTTTATCATTTCAGCCGGGGAGCCGTTTTCATAGAGCAATTGCCCGGAGAAAAACTGCCCACGATCACTGATCATAATCCAGTTGTTATTTTCAAGGAAAGTAAGTCCTGAAATGCCGCCGAACAATTCCGGCCCCTCGAGGTCAAGTCCACCACGCCAGATCAGGTCGCCAACTTTTCCCCCTATTGCCTGCCCCTGATATTTCTCGATTGGCTGGGCGGTAATTTGTACTTGAGCCGCTTGCAGGTTTGTAACTTGAAAAAATGCCGCCAAATAGATCGCAAAATTTAGGCTCTTTGCTCTATAAATCCGGTGTTTTTGGGTGGTGCTCATCTAGTGCGCTGCCGTTTTTGACCAAAGTTTTTTGGTTCTTCATCAAACAGATCAGCCAGATTGTCGGTTAAGGCTCCAGCCAGCTCTTCCGCATCCAAAAGTGTTACAGCACGCGAATAATAGCGGGTAACATCATGACCAATACCTATTGCTACCAATTGTACTGGTGAGCGGGTTTCGATTTCTTCAATAACTTGGCGCAAATGGGCCTCCAGATAATTACCGGGATTAACGCTCTGGGTACTGTCATCAACCGGTGCGCCATCGGATATCACCATCAGTATGCGGCGATTTTCGGGCCGTCCCAATAATCTTTGGTGAGCCCATTGCAGGGCCTCCCCGTCGATATTTTCTTTTAGCAACCCTTCGCGCATCATCAGGCCAAGATTCGGTTTTGCATGGCGCCATGGCTGGGAGGCAGACTTGTACACTATATGGCGAATATCATTGACCCGACCCGGATTTTGCGGGCGGTTGGCCTTTAGCCATGCTTCGCGGGAGCGCCCTCCCTTCCACGCTTTGGTGGTAAAGCCCAAGATTTCAACCTTTACCCCGCACCTTTCCAGAGTGCGGGCCAATATGTCGGCACTAATGGCGGCAATGGTTATGGGGCGACCGCGCATGGAGCCGGAATTATCAATCAACAGAGTTACTACCGTATCGCGAAACTCGGCATCGTTTTCCATCTTGAAGGAAAGGGGCTGCATGGGATCGATAATTATCCGGCTTAAACGGGCCGCATCCAGAATTCCCTCTTCGAGATCAAAGTGCCATGATCGGTTTTGCTGGGCCATCAACCGGCGTTGCAACTTGTTGGCAAGGCGGGCCACAGCACCGGAGAGACTTTCCAGCTGCTTGTCGAGCATAGCGCGTAATTGATCAAGTTCTTCTGGCGGGCAAAGATCTTGTGCACCAATTATTTCATCAAACTCGGTGGAAAATATTTTGTAATTAAAAACGTTGGAAAGGCGGTTTTCATTTTCGGGGCCAGATTGATCTGGAGTATCGGCCGAGCGATCAACGCTGGCATCATCAATCATTTCTTCAGTCTGGCTATCTGCCCCTTCGGTTTCTCCTTCGTTTTCTTCAGACCCCTGTGCATCATCCTGATCAATTTCTGGATCCTGATTATCAGCTTCGCCCTGCTGGTTTTGATCCACATCCTTACCGCTATCGGTCTGGTCTTCGCTGTTTTCATCCTCATTGTCCATTTCAGCGTTAGACGGATCAATATCGGGAGCAAGGTTTAGGTCTGATAGCAGGGTGCGCGCAGCACGGGAAAAAACATCCTGGTCTTCCATGTTTTTGCCAAGGGCTGCAAGGGAAGCAGGGGCGAGCTTTTCGATTTGGGGGCGCCATAGATCAACGATTCTTTTGCCGCTTTTCGGGATTGGAATACCGGCCAGATTTTGACGCAATATCAAAGCCAGAGCTTCGGATAGGGGGGCATCTTCTTGTTCGTTTATCAGGTGGAATTTTGCTTTATGTAACCTATCCTCGAGCATTTCATGGATATTGGTTTTCATACCCCCCATGCGCGAACAGCCAAGGGCCTCGACCCGGGCCTGCTCCAACGCATCAAAAACAGCTTTTGCATCCGGGTCTTTTGGGGAGCGCAAATGGTGCAATTTTTGATCATGGGAGGCCATGCGCATGGCCATGGCATCGCCTTGCCCGCGCGCTACGGAAATATCGCGCATGCTCATGGCTCTTGGCAGGGCCGCAAGGCGCGCTTTTTCAGATGTTAAAACCGGTTTGTCGGCAGAAAAACCTACCTCCAGCTCCGGTTTTGCCGCTATGGCGCGCACAACCACTGCCACCGCCGACTTGAAAATGTCGGTGCTTTTGCCGATCCCCGATTTGTCGTCCTTGGACTTGTTATTCTTGGATGTTAGCATAGGGGCTATTGTCTGGTTCAGTTGAAGATAGTTGAGATTTTAAGCGCTGATGGCGAGATTAGCCGAACTTTCCGGCAATTCCACCCCGAATACCCGTTGATAGAATTCTGCAACTATCGGGCGCTCAAGCTCGTCACATTTGTTGATGAAGGTCAGGCGGAAGGCAAAGCCCACATCGTCAAAAATTCTGGCATTTTCAGCCCAGTTAATAACGGTTCTGGGGCTCATGACTGTAGAGAGATCGCCATTGATAAATCCTGAACGGGTAAGATCTGCGACCCGAACCATGTTGGAAATGATCTTTTTGCCCTTTTCGTTATCGTAGGAAGGTGATTTGGATAAAACAATTCCAACCTCTTTATCGTGGGCCAGATAATTGAGGGTAACCACCATTGACCAGCGATCCATCTGGCCCTGATTTATCTGCTGGGTGCCATGATAAAGACCGGAAGTATCGCCAAGACCAATAGTATTGGCGGTTGCAAACAGGCGGAATGCAGCATGGGGGGTGATAACCCGATTTTGATCGAGCAAGGTCAGGCGACCGGAAGCCTCAAGAATCCGCTGAATAACAAACATCACATCAGGTCGTCCGGCATCATATTCATCAAATACCAGGGCAATATTGTTTTGCACAGCCCAGGGCAGCATGCCATCGCGAAATTCGGTTATTTGCTGTCCGTCTTTGATAACGATGGCGTCTTTGCCCACCAGATCAATACGCGAAATATGGCTATCCAGATTTATCCGTACCAAGGGCCAGTTCAGGCGTGCTGCCACCTGTTCGATATGGGTGGATTTTCCGGTTCCGTGATAGCCCTGCACCATAACCCGGCGGTTGAACTGGAAACCAGCCAGAATTGCCAGAGTTGTATTACGATCGAATAGATAGCCCTCGTCAATCGGGGGGACATATTCACTGGTATTGGAATATCCTTTTACGACCATGTCAGAATCAATGTTGAATAATTCTCTAACATTGAAATCGGTATCAGGCAGGTTTGTCTGCTCGCTCATTGTTTGTACTCGTGGGGTTGTTGATTTTGTAAATAGGTGAGTTTTTTAAAATACATATGGAAAAACCAAAAAGTAAAGCACTTGAACTCAAGAAGTAAAGCCTTTGGATTTAAGGTGATTATAGGCGGTTATTATTGCCCGCAGGCGATCTTCACAAGCCCTGTCGCCCCCGTTTGTATCCGGGTGATGCAATTTTACCAGAGCTTTATAAGCCTTTTTAAGCTCGTCCGGTTGCACCCTTGTGGTGAAGCCTAAAACTTCAAAAGCCTGCCGGTCGGTTTCAACCATGCGCAATTCCCTCTCGGTCATGGGCTTGCGTCCCCGATTGTGGGCAACGCGGGCAAACAGGTTCAAGGGATCGGCAAAGCGTTTGTTTGCGGTTTTGCGCTGGTTTGCAGGGCCTGGATTTGGCGGCATGCGCCCTTTGGCCGCGCTATTTCCGCCCTGTTGCCATGTGGGGCGCCCTCCCGTTGAATTGTTGGAGCGAATTTCAGCCGCAACATCATTGTCATCCATCCCGGCAAAATAGTTGAAAGTCTTGTTATATTGGCGCACATGGGTCATGCAGAAATTGTGGAACTCGCCTTGGGCAGATTTTCCCTTGGGCGCGCGCTTGTCGCCGGGCAAATCGCACCCGTCCCAGTCGCACTGGGGGCCTTGAGGTTTTTCTCCACCGCGCTGACGCGGTTTGATGCGAATGGAATTAAAAAGGTTGGAACTCAGCGCTCTAATCCTGATATTGGAATTGACAAGAAATAAATCCCTGAAAAATTCAGGAAAAACGAATTAGGCACTATAGCAGAAAAGAGAGTGATTTTCCTATGGGTATTTACAATAAAATTATAGAAAAACTCCAAAAAAAATTTGAACCGGATTTTTTGGAAGTTATTGATGAAAGCGAAAAACATCGCGGCCATGCCAATTGGATCGAGGGTAAATCTACCCACTTCAAGGTTAGAATTGGTGCAAAATCCCTTTATGGTAGCAATCGGGTTGCCCAGCATCGCTCTATCATGGAAGCACTTGGGGAAGAGTTTGATGCCGGGTTACATGCTTTAGCGATAGAAATAGTCGATAAAAACCAGCAGTGAAGGCCAGGATTTGCACTAGAACAAAGCCGCTTTCGGGCGGCTTTACTCAACCAAGTTGATCAGGAGCGGGACAGGGTCGTAATGCGCAACTGGGTCAAACGGTTCATATTTTTGCGCACAATTTTTATTCTCAAGCCGTGGAAAGTGAACTGGCGACCCTGATCGGGAATGGTTTTTGCCTCGTGAATAACCAGACCGGCAATGGTTGTTGCCTCTTCATCAGGCAGGTTCCAGTTCAGGGCGCGGTTAAGATCGCGGATCGGAAGTGAGCCTTCAACGATATAGGAACCATCGCTTTCCTTGGTGATGCCCTCAAGTTCTATATCGTGCTCATCGGCTATATCCCCGACGATTTCCTCCAATATATCTTCAAGGGTAACCACCCCTTGCACTTCTCCATATTCATCGACAACCAGCGAAAAATGCAATTTTTTTTTCAAAAATGCATTGAGCTGAGACTGGGCTGAAGTAGTTTCGGGCACAAACCAGGGTTTTCTGGCGATTTTTACAATGTCGATTTTGTTCAGGTCACCATCAACCTTGATCAGTTCACGCAAAACGTCCTTGGCATGCACAACACCGATAATTTCGTCCGGATTCCCCTTGTGCATGGGCAGACGGGTAAAGGGGCTGTTTAGAACCGCATGAATTATTTCACGGCGGGGCAGGGTGGCATCAAGGGTCACCATCGAGGTTCTGTGGACCATTATTTCGGAAACTTCCAGATCAGAAAGATCAAGAATACCACCAAGCATGTCGCGATCGCCTTTGACCACTTCGCCCTCTGCGTGCAGCAAATCAACGGTATCGCGGATTTCTTCGCGGCCGGAAAGTCCACGACTGGCATCGGTTTTTACACCCATCATGTTCAATAGTGAGCGCACCATCCATTGTATAATGGCGGTAAGGGGAGCCAGAATAAACACGACCGGTCTAATCAATGGAGCAATGCTCAGGGAAAATTCATCAGGGCGGTTAATAGCCCAGGTTTTGGGCAGAACTTCGGCAAAAACCACAACTGTAAGGGTCATGATCAGAGTGGCATAAATCACGCCGCCATCGCCGAATATGGCAATCAAAACCGAGGTGGCCAAAGAGGATGCCAAAATATTTGCCAGATTGTTACCCAGCAAAACAGCGCCAATCAAACGCTCTTTGGAGGCAACAAGGGCTTGCACAATCTTTGCGCTTTTATTGCCCTTTTTGGCCAATTGATAGATGCGGGCTCTAGAGGCTGCCGTTAGTGCTGTTTCCGAGCCCGAAAAGAAGGCGCTCAATATCAATAACAGGGCAATGCCAATGATGGTGATCCAGAATGTCATGCCCATGATCTAGCGTATCTCCTCAATAAAATTTGCCACTTCGTTAGGGTTAACATCGGGGGCAATAAATGCCTTGCCTATGCCTTTGGTCAGAATAAAATTCAGCTTGCCTTTTGTGACCTTTTTATCTTGGGCAATCATTTGCATAAGTTCGTTGGTTTTTGGTAATTGCCCATCAATATCAGATAAAGCTGTGGGAAGTCCTGCCTTTTGCAAATGAGCCTTAATACGAACAGTTTCCTGAGAGGTAGAATAGCCTTTGCGCGCGGAAAAATCATGGGCCAATATCATGCCAATGGCCACCCCCTCCCCATGCAAAAGGCGTGAGGAATAATTGGTTGCGGTTTCAAGGGCGTGTCCAAAAGTGTGACCAAGATTGAGCAGAGCGCGCAACCCGGCTTCTTTTTCATCGGCAATGACAAATCTGGCTTTTGCCTGACAACAGCGCGCGATTGCTTCGGCGCGTGCTGGGCCTCCTTGCATGATTTGGGGTTGGTTTTCTTCCAGCCAGAAGAAAAAATCCTCATTATCAATCAGACCATATTTGACCACTTCCCCATAGCCGGCGGTAAATTGGCGGGGGGAGAGGGTTTCAAAGACATCCAGATCCGCCAACACGAGTTTTGGTTGGTGAAAGGCTCCAACAAGGTTTTTGCCAAATTTTGAATTTATGCCGGTTTTGCCGCCAACAGAGCTATCAACCTGGGCCAAAAGGGATGTGGGAATTTGCACAAAATCCATACCACGGCGGGTTATTGCGGCGACAAACCCGGCCAGATCACCAATAACACCACCGCCAAAGGCAATAATTATATCGGAGCGCTCCAGTTTGGCAGCCAGCACGCTTTCGACACAATATTGCAATTTTTCATAGCTTTTTGTCGCCTCACCAGCCGGAACACAGATCAGCGTATAATCAAGATTTGCCCCATCAAGGGATTTTTGCAATCGCGGCCATTGGCTGTTTTTAACATTTTGATCGGTAATGATGCCAAAGCGGGCTTTTGGGAACATGGATTTAAGTTTTCCCCCGGTAGTTTCCAGCAAAGCATGGCCGATTTCGATATCATAGGCGCGATCACCAAGCCCGATATGCACAATTGTTTTATTGGTGGTGTTTTTCAAATTATCGTTGCGGTTCATCAGGATTGCTGGCTCTTTTTATTAAAATAAAGGTTTAGGGCGCCGATAATTTCGTTAGCTACGGTGTCGTGGGGAACTTCGCTTGTGGTTATGTGCACGTTGGCTTTTTCATAAACCGGATAGCGCTGGTCAATAAGATCTTTCAATGTCTGGCGTGGATTAGCAGTTTTGAGTAATGGGCGATTGCTTTTACGCGAAACACGGGAAAATAACAGTTCAAATTCGGCATTCATCCAAACAGAGATAGAGTTTTCTTCAATAATCTTGCGAGTTGCCTCGTTAACAAAAGCTCCTCCGCCCGTTGCCAGAACAATATTTTTCTCTTCAAGAATGCGTTGAATAACTTTAGTTTCACCATTTCTAAATTCTGTCTCGCCATGGGTAGAAAAATAATCTTCAATATTCATTCCCGCAGCAGTTTCTATCTCGTGGTCACTATCAATAAATTTGCGTTTCAGGAAAAAGGCAAGACGGCGCCCGACGCTGGTTTTGCCAGCCCCCATCATGCCCACCAATACTATGGGGGTGCCATCAAGGGCCAACAAGAGCCTGTGGATTGCAGTTTTGGCCTCACTCAAGGCAATAATCTCCTAAATGCTGACTTGATAAAATCATACCTCATAATAATCCATGCGGGTAAAATTTATACTGGTCAGATTGTAAATGTTTTATGGGTCTTGAAGGGGGAGCAGGGGGCTTGTCAAGTTAGCTTTGGAATGAGGTGTTGAAGATAAGTGGAGTATAGTGGCTTGCCTGAAGCGGTGATTTGGGTCAAAAAGACATTTAATCAGGGGATTTGAACATGCCATCATTGATAAGATTTGTGGTATTTGTTTTGTTTTTAGGTGCTTTGGGCTTTGGCACCATGATCAGTTTGACAGCTTTTGTTGAGCCGGATGAAAAAGAGGTTACGGTTCGTATTCCAACCCGCGACCTGTTGGGCCGTTGAAAAATCTGGCGGATCTGTCTGATAATCAGGACTGGAATCTGGTCGAGAATTTTTTGGAAATGATGAGTGCCGAACGCGGTGTGGCTGACAATACCATTGTAGCCTACCGGTTGGATTTGCAAAAATATCTGGAATTTTTAACGGGGCAAAAAATCGGAATACTCGAAAATACCAATAAGGATATTGCAGCATTTTTGAGCAGTTTGAACAAAAAAGGCCTTTCCTCTGCCAGCAGCGCCCGGCGGTTAAGTTGCATCAGGCAATTTCATAGGTTTCTTTGTGCCGAAGATATTAGGGATGATGATCCGACCAGAATAATTAGCAGTCCAAAATTGGCTAAAAACCTGCCCAAAGTTTTGAGCGAAGAAGAAGTGAATGTCTTGTTTGAGGCGGCGCAAGCGGCAATAAAAAATGCCAATTCTGTAGCAGCATTAAAACGGGCGCGGCTTTTATATGTTATGTTGGAATTGTTATATGCCACCGGCATGCGGGTATCTGAATTAATCTCCATTAAGCGCGAGGCTGTTATGCGAGATGCGCATTTTCTCACCATTATAGGCAAAGGAAAGCGTGAGCGTATTGTGCCGCTAACCGATAAGGCGCGCGATGGTGTTTTGATGCTGGCCAAGGAGTTGGAAAAAGAAGCCAAGAGGGGGCAAGTAGGTTCCGGGATCGTTGCTGTGCCAAGCCAATATTTATTTCCGGCAAAAGGCAAGCAAGGTCACATTAGTCGGCAGGTTTTTGCCAGAATGCTGAAGGATCTGGCGCTGGCGGCCAATATTTTTCCGGATAGGGTTTCTCCCCATATATTGCGCCATGCCTTTGCGTCCCATCTTTTGGCGGGGGGAGCAGATTTGCGGGTAGTGCAGGTTTTGCTTGGGCATGCGGATATTTCCACTACCCAGATTTATACCCATGTACTAGATGAACGCTTGCGCCAATTGGTGCAAAATCATCATCCGCTATCAAAATAATTGTCAATTGCCAAAAAGACAAATTTCAGGCCCTTTTATTTGCAATATAATCAGGCTAGATAAGGCATTGGCCAAGCTAAAAAACAGACCATGGCAATAATCTAGCCAATCGTCAGGACTTGAAACGAGAAATAAATGCAATCATTTTTAGATTTTGAAAAACCCGTCGCCGAACTTCAGGGCAAGATTTCCGAATTGGAAAAAATGGGGGAAGGGGATAGTGCAGTTTCCATTGAAGAGGAAGTTGCAAGGTTGCAAGGTCGGGCAGATGATGCGCTGGCCGATATTTATTCAAGGCTTACACCTTGGCAAAAAACTCAAGTTGCCCGCCATCAGTCACGGCCGCATTTTCTTGATTATGTAAATAATCTGATTAGCGAATGGGTACCGCTGGCAGGCGATCGCAAATTTGGTGAAGATAGGGCTCTTTTGGCCGGTTTTGGTCGCTTCGAGGGGCAACCTGTAGCTATTTTGGGAACGGAAAAAGGTTCCACCACCAAGGCCCGACTTGAACATAATTTTGGCATGGCGCGCCCTGAAGGCTATCGCAAAGCTGTCAGAATAATGGAACTGGCTGACAAGTTTGACCTGCCGGTGATTTCCTTTGTTGATACCACTGGCGCCTATCCCGGGATTGGTGCCGAAGAGCGCGGACAGGCCGAGGCCATTGCCCGTTCGACCCATAAATGCCTTGAGATCGGGGTGCCAAATCTGGCAATAATAATCGGTGAGGGTGGATCTGGTGGAGCTATTGCCATTGCTGCTGCCAACAGGGTGCTGATGTTGCAAAACTCCATATATAGCGTGATCTCGCCAGAGGCCGGGGCGTCTATTTTATGGCGCGATGCAGGCAAGGCCAAAGAGGCAGCCACCGCCATGAAAATTACCGCCGATGACCTGGTTGCATTTGGGGTGATTGATGGAATTATACCGGAGCCTGTTGGGGGGGCTCATCGTCATATGCAAGCCGTTATGGCAGCAACTGGCCGTGAAATCGGGGAGTTTCTTGATGAGTTTTCAGGCATGACCCGCAAGGAAATCATTACCCAGCGCCGGGAGAAATTCCTGCAAATAGGCAAATCACTTATGTAGGGGCAGGCCCTGATCCTGGAGCATTTTCAGGATAGTTGAATTTAATATCTTCAATCCGATAGGTTTTATGATCGCCTCACGCCGGCGGGCTTGTTGCGCCTCACGCCGGCGGGCTTGTTGTGCCTCACGCCGGCGGGCTTGTTGTGCCTCACGCCGGCGGGCTTGTAAAAACATTTTTCAACAGCCAGCCCAATAGAGAGAAGCCGTATATCTTGCCCGGCCGGAGCATCAAGTTCCAACCCCACCGGCAATCCGGATGAAGTCATTCCTACCGGCAGGGTTAGTCCAGGCAGGCCAATGATTGATGAGGGTCCGCTATTGTGCACAAGAGTTGGTGTCGTCGGCACCCGCCTTCCATTCAATTCCATGCTAGCATCTTCGCCAATAGGCGGGGCCACTACCAGTGCCGTTGGCAGGGCTATGGCGTCGAGTTGATTGCGGTCAAAATAGTGCTGATAGTTCTGGAGCAATGCCGGTTTGAGGCTGGAAATGGCAATGTTATAGGCTTTAAGAATCTGTTGGCGATTTTTTGGGGCGAACTGGTATGAAATAATCTCTTTTACATCCGGGCTTGCAACTTGACTCACCACATCCTCAACGCTGATGTTGGGGGCGTATTTTTCAAGATAAGCGGGCAGGTCTTTTAGGACTTCCCCCGAGCTTATAGGGCGGCCAACGAGTGGATTGCAGTCCGTTAGTCCGTTTATATCGGCTTCGATCAGAGTAACGCCAAGTTTTTGTAATTGGGCTAGCGCTTCTTCAATAACATTGGCGACCTGTGGATCTATATCGTTAAAAAAATAGTTGCGCGGTACGCCGATGCGCAGGTCTGTGAGGCAAGCGGGGGTTGGTTTTTGAATATGCCCAGACAAAATTTGATCAAGCAGAACAATATCCTCAACGTTGCGGGTCATCGGCCCTACAGTGTCTCTGGAATGGGAAATTGGCACGATTGCCTCGCCACAATAGCGCCCAAGGGTGGGGCGAAACCCGGCAAGCCCGCAAAATGCGGCTGGAACCCGAACCGAGCCTCCGGTATCGGTGCCAAGGGCACAAGGAACCATGCGGGCGGCAACGGCGGCAGCGGATCCACCTGAACTACCTCCGGCAACTCGCGTCGGGTCAAAAGGGTTTTTAACAGCGCCATAGGTTAAATTATTCGAGGTCAGGCCATAGGCCAGTTCGTGCATGTTGGTGCGACCAAAAACAATGGCCCCGGCGGCACGAAGGGTGCTGACCACCGGCGCGTCACGGGCCGGGAAGTGATTTTTCAGCCCCGGTGTACCGGCACTCGTTGGTTGGTGCGCCACATTGATATTGTCCTTGATGGCAATGGGCAGGCCGCACAATAGGCCGGTGGAGCCAGAGCAACGCCGGAATTCATCAGATGATTTTGCTTCCTCAAGGATCAAGTCATTAGGAAGGTAAGAAAAGGCATTGAGGGCCGAGCTGGATTTGGCCTGTGTCAGCAGTTCTTCAACATATTCAACAGCTGAGAAATTCCCTTTATTCAGACCTTCAAGGGCCTCAACAGCACTGAGGTCATAAAGGTTCATCGATGCGAGCCCCTTCAAAATGACAAGCTGACCAATGTTTAGGAGTTCGTTCGAGCAGCAGAGGTTTTTCGTTTTTGCAGATATTTTGGGCTAGCGGGCAGCGGGTATGAAAGGCGCAGCCTTTGGGAGGATTGGCCGGGCTGGGGATTTCCCCTTCAACAATAATTTTTTTGCGGGCGCGCTGGGCTGTCGGGTCGGGCAGAGGAATGGCCGCGATCAGGGTCTGGGTATAGGGGTGCTGCGGGTTCTCGAATAATTCAAGCGTTGGGGCCATTTCTACAATTTGGCCCAGATACATCACCGCCACCCGATCTGAAATATGGCGTACCACCGATAGATCGTGGGAAATAAACAGATAGGCCAATCCCAGGTCACGTTGCAGGGAATTCAAGAGGTTGAGTACCTGAGATTGTACCGAGACATCAAGCGCGGAAACCGGCTCGTCACAGACCACAAGTTTGGGGCGAAGGGCCAGAGCACGGGCGATGACGATGCGCTGGCGCTGTCCGCCGGAAAACTGATGTGGATAGCGATTTGCCTGCTGATGGGGCAGGCCGACGGTTTCCAGCAAGTCGTCAACGCGGTTTTTCAGCTCTTTTCCACGCAGGCCCTGATGGACAAATAGTGGTTCACCGACGCTTTTGGCTATGGAAATCTTGGGGTTGAGCGAGGAGGCTGGATCCTGAAAAATGATCTGCATGTGGCGGCGGATATTGAAAAGCGATTTTTTGTCGACCGTTCCCATGTCCTCGCCATCAAAGAAAATCTTGCCACTTGTTGGCCGGATCATGCGCAATATTGCGCTACCGGTTGTGGTTTTGCCGCAGCCGCTCTCCCCCACCAGTCCAAAGGTTTCGCCTTGTGCAACGTCAAAGCTTACCCCGTCAACGGCGCGCACATAGCCCTCAGGAGCGCCAAACAGTCCACCACGGATCGGAAAATGCACTTTGAGGTCTTTGACCTGCAAAAGAGCTGGCTTTGAGCTCATTTTTTCTCTTCCTGCGTTAGCCAACAAGCCACAAAATGGTCGGGGCTTTCCCCATCAGGCTCCAGTAAGGGCCTTTCAATGGTGCAACGGGGCATGGCACTGGTGCAGCGGGGGTGAAAACGGCACCCTTTGGGCCAGTTACGGGCATCGGGCACCATGCCGCTGATAACTTCGAGCTCGGCTTTGGGGATGGTGTCGAGGCGGGGAATGGAGCGCAGCAGGGCCTTTGTATACGGGTGGCCGGGGCGGGCAAATATATCGTCCAGTTCGCCAAGTTCAACTATGCTGCCCCCATACATTACCGCCACCTGATCGGCCATGTCAGCGACCACGCCCAGATCGTGGGTAATCAGGACGAGCGCGGTTTGCAGTTCGTTGCCAAGGGAAGAGATCAGGCGCAGTATTTGCGCTTGAATGGTGACATCAAGGGCGGTTGTGGGCTCGTCAGCGATCAGAACACCGGGGCGGCAGGCCAGAGCTATGGCAATCATTATGCGCTGGCACATGCCTCCGGAAAGTTCAAAAGGATATTGTTTCAGGCGCTTTTGTGCTTCGGGGATGCCTACCCGATCCAGCAGGGACAGGGCCTCGTTCATGGCGTCCCCAGAACTGGTCTGGACGTGGGCAGTCAGGGCTTCGGCGATCTGGTTGCCTACCGGCATCAGGGGGTCAAGCGCAAGTACCGGCTCCTGAAAAATCATCGAAATTTCATTGCCACGAATATTTTGCATTTGTCCCTCTGGTAGTCCGACAAGATCGCGATCATTAAGTTTGATCGAACCCGAAGTAATTATTGCCCCTTCGGGTAAGAGACCCATGATGGCCAGGGCGGTCATGCTTTTGCCGCAGCCGGATTCACCAACAATGGCCAGAGTCTGGCCGGCTGCAACATTGAAGCTGACGCCGCAAAGTATATCCAGCTCCCCGATGCTGAGCGAAAGATTATCAATCTGAATTACCGGTTCTTTGCTCATGACACCGGCTCGACAATTGTTGCAGCAAGCGGGTGGGAGGGTTCGGCAGCTCCGGTGTTCAGGCCATCCTTTGTGCGCGAAACGGCACAAACCAGAGCAAACAATACCGGATAGACGCTGGTGGAGGAAAGTTTGATTGGCATGGCGTCAGAAATGACCTTGATCCAGTTGGCCGGCAGACGTTTGTCCAGCCGGACTTCGGGCTCGCCACTCATGTCAAACCGGGGATGGTTGATAGCCTCTTCGAGCGATAGGGAATGGTCTGTTATCAATGAAATAATCTGGCATACCGCAGAAACAATCTGGCGGCCGCCGGCGGCGCCAAGAGCAAATGCGGGGGCCTTGTTGCTGGTGACGATTGTGGGGCACATATTGCAAAGGGGGGGAACTCCGGGGGCTATGGAGTTTGGGTTGTCGGGGCGGGGATCAAACCACATCATGGCGTTATTCATCAAAATGCCGCTACCGGGCAAAATCACCTTGGAGCCAAAGCGCGACAGCAGGGTGTTGGTTAGCGCCACCATGTTGCCATTAGCATCGACGACATTGAGGTGGCTGGTGCATGAATTGTGCTCTGCGGCATGGCCCATCGAGAGAAATCTGGTTTTATAGGCGCTCTTTAGCGCTTTGATCGTTGCCAGCATGGATGTGCTATCCAGAGGGGTTGGTGATGGAAGCGTGAGGGCAAGTTTTTCCAGAGCAAGTTTTAGCGTTGGGCCGGCGCTCAGGCCCGGGGTTGTGTGGATAACAGTGTCACGATAGGGAAATTCAAGCGCCTTAACAATTCGGGCGTGGTAATTGGCAAGGTCTTCTCCGGTTAAAAAACCGCCACCGTCCCGAACATCTTTAGCAAGGCTTTCGGCCAATTCCCCTTCATAAAAGGCGCGGGGTCCGTTATCGGCCAGATGGCGCATGGTTTTGGCAAGTTCGGGCTGTCGTATCAGGGGCGGAGTGCTGCCATTAGCGGGCGCTACCGGAATATGACCTTTAGGCAGGAAAGTTTTTGAAATGTCGGGGAATGGGCCAAGTTCTTTGGCGGCGGTGGCCAGCACCAGAGTGGTGAACCAGTTTACCTCGATCCCCTTTTCGGCCAGATCAATAGAAGGAGCAAGAGCGCGATCAAAACCGATGGTGCCAAATTGTTCCAATGCCTTGGATAGGCCATCAACGGCACCGGGCACGCAAATGGATTTGTACCCCAGCACATTGGCATCGTTCTTTACCCGGGGCCATGTGAACATATCGCCACCCCGCCCCGCCACCAGTGGATAGGCAGCAGGATCAAGGCTGGTGGAGGAGACCATGCCAAAATCAATGATTTTGACGGTTTGTTCCCGGGCGTTATAAATGCTCATCAGCCCGCCTCCGCCAATGCCGCTCATCCATGGCTCGACGACGCCAAGGGCTAGCGCCGTGGTTACAGCGGCGTCCACTGCGTTCCCCCCTTCTGCCAGCACTCGGGCACCGATGGCGGCGGCGATGGTGTTTTGGGCAGTGACCAGACCATGGGGGCTGTGCAGCGCCGGTTTGTTGGTGGAAAAGACAGTCATAATTTTCAAAAATCCGTATCAATAAGGTCTGCGGGTACTTCGAATTTATCCCGAGGATCCAAGGATGCGTGATGGTGTGCAACCTGGGCTGCAGTGGCCCACCACACATCATCATAGGCAGCTATGTGGGTCATTAGGCGACGAAGCAGACGGATGCGTTGGGCCCGGCCGGAAATCCATGGGTGGCAGGTGAGCATAAACAGGCCACCAAATTCGCGTTGGCCCTCGAATTCCTCGACCCAGCGGTTAAAAACCGCATCGGGACTGGCAAAATGCCACGGGTCTTTGCCGCCGCCGGAAAACTTGAAATATATGGCATCATCAAGCAGCCATTGTACGGGCACCTCGTTCAGTCCGCCAATAGTATAGGGGTGATCATATCCCATCAGTGAGCTGTCATAGAGTATGCCGCGCTCAGCCAGCATGGTTACCAGTTCGGGAGTAAGCTCCCAGGCCGGTGAGCGATAACCCCTTGGGTGTGTGCCGGTGTGACGCAAATAGGTGGCAATGCTCTTGTCCAGAACGGCGGCGTTTTCTGCCGGGCTCAGTTGGTCAACCCGTTCGTGATAATAGCCGTGCAGGGCGGTTTCATGGCCGTTTTTGATAAGAAAAGGCAGAATTTCGGGATAGGTATCGGCAACAATACCGGGCACGTAAAAGCTGCCATGGGCAGAAAACTCCGCCAATAGATCGGTGATGCGATAAAGCCCTTCGCGGGGGCCAAAGCGGCGTTGTTCCAATTCTCCCATACCAATGATTTTTTTGCCTCTATTGTCCCAGAGAAAGGGGCTTTCGGCATCAACATCAACGGAAAAAACAAAGGCGCAGGTTTTGCCTTTTGGCCAGCTATATTTGCGGTTTTTTTCAAGGGGTGAGGGGTTGGTTTCAATTGCCAATGGAGTTTCCTCCATCAACACTTAGAACCGCGCCGGTGATATATTGACCTTTGGAGGAACATAAAAACATGATGGCGTTGGCAACATCATCCGGCCCCGAGACACGGCCCAGGGGAATGTTGGCGCTAACGCGTGAGACATGTTCTTCACTAAGGGGGCTAACGATACTGCCGGGGGCAAACCCCGGTTCGACCACATTTACCCGTACCCCGAAGGGGGCAAATTCAAGTGCCAGACCTTTGCTCAAATGGTTTAGTGCCGCCTTGGAGGTGCAATAGGGCACGGTGGTGGGGCGCACCCGGCGCGAGGCACCAGAAGAAATATTGATGATATTGCCCTTGATACCATGTTGTTTCATTAGCGCTCCGAATCCGGTTGAAAGCAGAAAGGGCGCTCGCAGATTGACATCAAAAATACGATCCCATTCATTAGAGCTGGTGTCGAGTAACAGGGAACTGGGATAAACTCCGGCATTGTTGATTACGATATCAGGTGCTTCCCATTCGCGCTCCACCAGTTCCAGCAATTCGTCTATGGAAGAGGTTTCGCTAAGCCTTGTTGCATGGCTGAGATATTCACCGCTTTTCAATCCAAGCTCTTCAGCTTGTTGTTCAAGCGCCTCAGCCCGCATGTCACAAAGGCACAAGCGCGCTCCGGCCTTGGCAAGGGCTGTGGCTATAAAATGTCCAAACACTCCGGAAGCTCCGGTAAGTACGATTTTTTTATTTTTAAACTCATCTTGCATAGCGGATTATCCAGATTAGCGTTTTACGGAGTGGGGATCGAAGCTGTCACGCAGGAAATCCCCGATCATGTTGACCGAAAGCACCAGCAGGAAAAGGCAGGCGCCGGTCAGGGTTGAAATCCACCAGGCCGAGGCCATGTAGTTGCGCCCGGTGCTCAGGATTGACCCCCAACTGGGGGTCGGGGGTTGTACGCCAAGGCCAAGGAAGGACAGACCTGCCTCCCAGATGATCATCAGGCCAAATTCCAGTGTTGCCACCACTATCAGGGGGGCAATGATATTGGGTAATATGTGGCGAACAAGGATGCGCCAGCTCGACAGGCCAATAAAGCGGGAAGCGGCCACATAAGGTGTGTTGGCTATCCCCAATGTCTGGCCATAGGCAACCCGCGCATAGCGAGGCCAGCGGGTGAAACCGAGGACAATTATCAGGTTTTGCAATCCTGGCCCCAGCACTGCCACGGTGATGATGGCTAAAAGAATGGCGGGGATTGAAAGAAAAATATCAACCAGCCGCATCAGGATGATTTCGGTTGGGCCGCGAAAATATCCGGCGGCAAGCCCCATAGCGGTACCTGTGATCATCGAGACGGTGACAGAAAGCAGCGCTACCAGCATTGACACCCGGGCGCCATAGATAATACGGCTTAGCAGATCACGGCCCAATTCATCGGTGCCCAACAGATAAAGATTATCGCCAGCCATGGTGCCCGGGGGCTTGAGGCGGGCGAATAGATCCTGTTCCAGCGGGTCAAAAGGGGCAACAAGAGGGGCCGCGAGGGCCGCGAGTGTAAACAGTGCAAAGATCGCATAAAGGGGCCACATGCGGCCCAGCTCCGTAGCTCTTGACAAGCGCTTCATGGTTGCGCCGGGGCGAAAAAAGGAACTGGCTTCAGATCTGCTCATCGTTTTCCCCCATGTAGTTTTATGCGCGGGTCAACCACAGAATAAAGAATATCGGCCAGAAGGTTGAGGCCGATATAAACAATTGAGCCTAGTAGAACCAGCACCTGAACCACGGGGAAGTCTCTGGCCTCGATTGATTGTACCGCCAGCAGGCCGAGGCCAGGCCAGGCAAACACAGTTTCAACAATTACCGCGCCGGCCAAAAGGTTGGACAGTTCGAGCGCGCCGATGGTGATCAGGGGAATGGAGGCGTTGCGCATGACATGGAGGCGAATGACAGCGCTATGGGACAGGCCGCGGGCTTTGGAGGCGCGCACATATTCCTTGCCTAGTTCTTCGATAATGGAGGTGCGGGTGATCCGGGCAATTGTGGCCATGGACAGGGCGCCAAGGGTGATGGCGGGCAGGACGATGGACAGTGCGTCTTCTGCCCCCGATGAGGGCATAAAACCCCATTTGACTGCAAACAGCATGATCAAAAGGATGCCGCTCCAGAATGTGGGCATGCTTTGGCCGATCAACACCAGGCCCATCAGAATTCGTGAAAGGGGGGTGTTGCGAAAAACTCCGATATATATTCCAACCGGCAAACCTATGCCAAAGGCGACGAGCAGGGCGGAAAAAGCCAGGTAAAGTGTATAAAAAATCCTCGGTGCGATAATGTCTATCACCGGGATGTTTTGAATGAATGAAGTGCCCATATCAAGCCGGGTCATCTTTATCAGATAATCGCCATATTGCACGATCATGGGCCGGTCAAAGCCCAGTTGCTGGCGCAAGCTGTCGATATCCTCGTTGGTTGCACCCTCGGGGACCATCAACAGGGTGGGGTCGCCGGAAAGTTGAAGGATGATGAACACCACGGTGATAACGCCCCAGATTGACAAAAGGGTTTGCCCCAGGCGCTTGAGCAGAAAATTGTTCATTTTAATACTCCTGAAGGGTGCCATCATGACGTTGGCCCGGGCGCTAAACCGGGCCAACGGTTGAATTATCCTGTCATATCATGGCAGATAATTTACTGCCACGACATGTCCATCAGGAACAGACTTTCGTTGGCGGTAGGTGTCCATACCAGACCTTTTCTGGCGCCATAGATTGCCGCTGCCTGATAGAGGGCAATGGAGGGCACCTGATCGGCGATGATATCGAGCGCCAGCTTGTAGTGCTGCAAGCGCACAGCTGGATCCATGGCGGAACGACCTGCCTCAAGATGGGCATCCAGTTCGGGATTGGCGTATTTTGACCATACGCTGTCCGAGTTGAACATGGCGTACAGAACACCATCGGCATCCTGACAGGCGCAGGACCAGCGGCCAAAGACCATGTCGCCAAAGCGTTCGGGGTCGGCACGGCGCCGCTCAAGGAAAGTGCTCATATCGCCCATGGAGATTTCAACATTGATGCCAACCTTGGACAATTGTTGCTGAATGGCCTGCACGATACGCTGATCAAACACCGGAGCGGTTACCAATTCCACTGTTACCCCATCGGGATAGCCGGCTTCAGCCAACAATTCGCGGGCTTTTTCCGGATCATAGGGATAGGCTTTGATGCCTTCAACATAGCCAAAGTGGGCCGGGGTCAACAGTGCATCGATGATCTGGGAATAGCCACCCAGCAGCGCATCAATGATTAGTTGCCGATCAAGGGCATAGGCCACTGCCTGGCGTACGCGTACGTCGGTCAGCGGGCCAAACTGGGTGTTCATCATCAGATAGGCCACGCGTTCAGTGGGTGCCGATAGTATCGAGAGATCCGAGGCTGAACTCAGTTCGGCGGCATTATCTGAATTAAGGGAAACAATAAGGTCGGCTTTGCCGGTGCGTAAATCGGCAATTCTGGTAGCGGCATCCTTTACTGCCCGGAACTGGACTTCAGCAAACGGGGGTTGGCCTCTCCAATAATCGGCGTTGGCTTCCAGTTCTACCTTGATACCTTTTTGCCATGCGACGAATTTATAGGGGCCACTGCCCATGGGGCTCAGGTTGAGTTCTTCGTCACCGACTTTTTCCACATATGCTTTTGAAACAATGCTCAGCTTGACCAGCTGGGCCAGCAATGGCGGATAGGGTTTTCCGGTAGTGATGACAATGGTGTCGGGTGCTGTTGCCACTGCATCAATTATGGAGTTGAACTGACCCAGTTGCGGGCTGGCAAAGTCGGGGTTGGTTATGCGCTTGATCGAAAAAACAACGTCTTGCGCAGTTAGGGGCGAGCCGTCATGAAACTTGACGTCAGTACGGATTTTGAATTCAATGTTGGTGTCGTCAATAGCCTTCCATGAGGTCGCAATCTGGGGCACGATCTTGCCGGCGGTATCGCGGGTTACCAGATTGTCATAGATATTGCGGTAAACGAAATAGCTGTCGGGGTTCCACTGGCGGTGCGGGTCAAGTGTCGATGGTTCGTTGACCAGATCGACTACCAGCATGTCCGAGGAGGCTGTTGCGGCAGTAATACCCCCTCCCACCAGTGCTGCGGCCAGAATATAGATTGTTAACAATAGCTTTTTTAACATTTTAACTCTCCTCCTTGGTTTATTTGAATTCGTTAGTTCTTCCTCCGGGACCTTGAGGTCGTGGAACCTTGAGGCCATAAGACCTTGGGGCCATAAGACCTTGGGGCCATATATGCCTGGATTAGTGTTTGCAAAACTCCAGATCATCTCGTATAGTGAGATTTGTTCTCATTATACGTGGTTTTTTGGTTTTTGCAAATGATAAGCGTTGATTTTTCCCGCATTCAAACTGGCGCGGCCGAAATACAGCCTTTGTTCGTTGTATGAACCGCCATATGGGAGAAGCAATGGCAGGGGTTGATAATATGGATAACTCTAAAAGTTCTGGCGGAGCAGCTAATGGCTCAACCCTGTCCTCGTTCGCCAAGGGTCTAAAGGTATTTGAGTGTGTGGCCGAGGCCAACATTGCGATGGGGGTCATTGATATCGGTGCGCGGACAGGAATTGAAAAAAGTGCTGTGCAGCGGATTATTAACACTTTAGTCAAAACTGGCTATTTCCTGCGCGACGGGCAAACCCGTAAATACCGGGTGGGCCCAAAATCCCTACGCCTTGGCTATGGCTATCTGGCCACCGATATTCTGGTCAAAACGGCCATGCCACATTTGTTTCGCCTCTCCGATATTGTGCAAAGCCCAGTTAGTCTGGCTGTAAAAGTGAACAGGGAGCTGATAATTGCTGCTCGCTTGCGGCTGAACGCTATCCATAATTCTTCATCGGTTCTTGGTGAGCGGCTACCGTTTTACTGGACGGCTTCGGGACGGGCCATTTTGGCCAATCTGCCTGAAAACGAAGCTCTTGAAATTCTACAAACCGCTGAAAGCGGAAATTTTACCACCAGCAGAATTTCCAGCCCAGAGGAATTTTATCAGGAACTCAAAGCAACGCGGTCAAAGGGATATATTGTCACCGAAGACGATATCACCAAGTGCAAGATTAAATTTGGCGCTCCATTGTTTGACAAAGATCGGTATCCAGTAGCGGCGTTGGTAGTTTGTATACTCAACCCCAAGGAAAGCCGAGACGAGCTGGAGATGCGGATCGCACCCTTGCTGCTCGCCGCAACAACTGAAATATCAAAGGCCATTGGTTTTCAGGGCTAGAGCTCTTCATAGTTTGCCTGCACTAACCCTGGGGGATATTGTTCAATCTTTGATAGCGTGGATAGGTAGCGGGCGCTGTTCTTCTATGGCTTCCATGGCAAAATAGGAGGTGATCGAATCCAGTTCCACCTCGGAAATCAGGCGTTGATAAACATCGTCATAGCTTTGCATATCTTGGGTGACGACTTTTAGCAGATAGTCGTAATCGCCCCCGATGCGGAAAAAATCTATCACTTCGGGTATTTTGCAGACATGGGCGCGAAATGATTTTAGCCAATCAGCCGAGTGGTGACGGGTGCGCACCATGACAAAGACCACCAGCCCCAAACCAATTGCCTTGCGATTGAGGCGTACCGACTGGCCAAGAATAATGTCTTGTTGTTTGAGATTTTGCACCCGATTCCAGCAAGCATTTGCCGACAGGTTTACTTTTTTTGCCAATTCTCTTTGCGATAGGGAGCCGTCCAGTTGAATAGCTTGCAGGATATTTCGATTAAATCGATCTAGTTTCATCTGAAATTTCCGATCAAATTGCTTGAGTTCATCAAATTATATCCGAATTTTTGGGTAAAAATCGATGAGTGTCAATGTAAACTATCGAAATCAATCAGGATTGGCTTAGGTGATGGAAACAATATTTGAAGCTTTCAAAAAAAACATTTCCGGTGGAGGTGTCGTTGCCCGGCTACGTGCGGGGTTGATCGGGGAGGGCGCAGAAATTGTCACCCCGTTTGGCAAAAAGCGGCTGATCTATGCCGACTATACCGCCTCCGGGCGGGCCTTGCGGCAGGTGGAAGATTTTGTGAGCGAGAATGTTCTTCCCTTTTATGCCAACAGCCATACCGATGCATCATTTTGCGGGGCGGCCACCACCGGCCTGCGCGAAGGGGCGCGCAAGATCATTGCCAAAGAAACCAATGCCGGGGCAGATTGCTCGGTTATTTTTACCGGCTCGGGGGCAACCGCGGCGGTTAATCGGCTGGTTAGTCTTTGTGGAATTTCCCGTTTTAAAGAAGGGGTTCCAACGGTTTTTATCGGCCCCTATGAACATCATTCCAACATTTTGCCATGGCGCGAAAGCGGGGCGGAAATTGTTGAAATCGACGAGGCCGCAGAAGGGGGGCCCGATCTGGAAATGCTTGAACAAGAGCTGGTCGCCCGTCGGGGAAGTCCGTTGCTGATCGGCAGCTTTTCGGCCGCCTCCAATGTTACCGGGATCATCAGCGATGTGGATGGGGTAACCGGCCTGCTCAAGCGCCATGGAGCGCTGGCGTTTTGGGACTATGCGGGCGCAGGGCCTTATCTGGATATAAATATGAGCCCGGGTGATGGGGTTGAAAAGGATGCGGTTTTTCTTTCTCCCCATAAATTCCCCGGCGGTCCTGGAGCCAGCGGATTGCTGATTGTGCGCAATTCAATGGTTGTGAGCCAAAAGCCCACTTGGGCGGGGGGAGGGTCGGTTTCCTATGTTTCTCCATGGGGGCATGATTATGTCGCATCGATATCGGAGCGCGAGGAGGCCGGAACCCCCAATATTATCGGAGATATACGGGCTGCGCTGGTAATGCTGGTAAAGTCGGCGATCGGTGTGGATTTTATTGCCAGACGCGACAGGGAGCTAAGTAAAAGAGCACTGGAGGTCTGGCAAAAAAATCCGCGCTTGCGCATCTTGGGAATCGATAAGCCCAACAGGTTGCCAATCTTTTCTATGATTGTAAGGGACGGGCATGATGGACATATTCACCATCAATTATTCACGCGGATGCTCAGCGATATTTATGGAGTTCAGGCGCGCGGCGGTTGCGCTTGCGCCGGGCCTTATGGCCACCGGTTGCTGGATGTGGGTTGGGCCCAATCCGAGGCCATAAGAAAGATGATCGGGGCTGGGCAGGAAATGGAAAAACCGGGCTGGACGCGGCTAAACCTGAGTTATCTGATGGATGACGCCACTGCCATGCACATAATCCAGAGCGTTGATTATCTAGCTCAAAACGCAGAAAAATTCACTATAAATTATCGGAGCAGTGCCGCATCGGGACAGTTTAGGGTCAGGACCCTGGCCACATAACACAAACGGAACAGCCTTCCGCCAAGTACGGGGCAGTTTAGGAATTTCACTCCAAGGCGTACCACCTTAGGGCGGCCACCCCAAGAGTGTTAGACGACGGTAAATTGCCCCATCATGCCCGCATCTTCATGCTCCAGAATATGGCAATGATACATATAGGGACGATCCGGATCGCTATATTCATCAAAGCGAATTAATATACGAACCTTCTCGTTGGGTTGGATCAGAACAGTGTCTTTTAGCCCAGCTTCATTGGGGTTTGGTGCTTTGCCGTTGCGATCAATTATTCTAAACTGGGTATTGTGAATATGCAGCGGATGGGCCAATTCAGAACGGTTTGATAGCTCCCAGATTTCTGTCACCCCCTTTGGCACAACATTGTTGATGACATTTATGTCCATCTCTTCGTCATTGATGGTAAAACCGCCTCCAAACATCATGCCGCCCATGCTCATATTCAAAACCAGTTGTCGGGTATTTTCAACCTTGCTGGTAGAGATTTTTGGCAGTGAGGTCAGGGTTTGGGGAATTGGCGCCGATTGGCGCAACTGACCGGCAGGACGCAGTTCGAGGAATGAAAAGCGGGTGTTGGATCCGCCCATCATGCCTCCCTGTCCCTGAGCTTCATCACCAAAATGGGTTAGGGTGGTATTGGTGCCATTGGACATGTCGACAATGATTTCTGCCCTTTCGCCAGGAGCAAGCAACAGCCTGCTCATTTCAACCGGGTTTTCAAGCAATCCACCATCCGAGGCAATTTGTTTGAAGGGGCGATTATCAGAAAATCCCAGAGTGTAGATTGCGGCGTTGGCACCATTGAGCAAACGCAGGCGAACCAGTGCAGTGCTCACATCAAAAAAGGCGCCAATCGTTCCGTTGGCCATGGGGATTTTTCCGCGCAGACCCATCATATTATCGGGCATCGAGGGGGAATAGGGCATGGAGCCGTTGGTGCGGATATTGCGGTCTTGCAAGGCAATGGGAAGATCGTCCACCCCGTAGGTATTGGGTAGATCAAGGGTTTTGCTTTCTTCGTCGTCAATGATTATCATGCCGGCAATACCTGCCCAAACCTGTTCTGCGGTTTTGTGCAAAAGGTGGGAATGATACCACATGGTGGAGGCTTTTTCGCGGATTAAAAACTCTGGGGACCAGGTTGTGCCCGGTTTAACTATCTGATGGGGGCCACCATCTGTTTTGGCAGGCAGGTTAAAGCCATGCCAATGCAAAGTTGTATCCTCGCCAATGGAATTGCTGACATTCAACCGGACATTTTCACCCTTTGTCATGCGAAGAACCGGGGCAAGGAAAGAGCCGTTAATGCCTCTGGTAGCAGTTTTCAAACCCGGTATAAATTCGCTTGTCCCGTCCTGAATATTAAGGTCATAGATGCGGGTATTTCCTTCAAGTCGCCCTTTATCAAGCGGGGGGATGTTGAGGGGGGTTTTTGAATTTCCCGTGGTTTGGGCAAGGGAGGCAGGAGAGAAATAAAGGCTGGCCGCCGCTCCTGTTATGGCTAAAGTCGCAGTGCCAAGAAGAAGTCTGCGACGAGTGAGAAGTTTCTTGTTTTTAGCCATGATTCTAAAACTTTCTTTGCAACCGGTTGAAGCGATTTTTATTTATTAGCAGTTTCTTATATATTAGATAGTGGCGACTTTGGGGCATTTAAAGTCTTGGTTTACGTTTAAAATCTTGGTTTGCGTTATTTAACTAATGAACCATCTACATGGGCCAGACCAATAAAATCATCGGCACGGCTACCACAACAACAATGATTTCGAGCGGTAGTCCCATGCGCCAATAATCGCCAAACTTATAACCACCCGGCCCAAGAATCAGCATGTTGTTTTTATGACCTATGGGGGTGAGAAAAGCACAACTGGCACCAATAGCCACCGCCATTAAAAACGGGTCTGGGTTAACACCCAATGTGTTGGCCAGCTGGATGGCGATCGGGGCGGCAATAATTGTGGTTGCGGTATTATTGAGCACATCGGAAAGGCTCATGGTGGTAATGATGATAATGGATAGGGCCACCCATCCGGGCAGGCCAGAGGTGGCTAAGGCCAGCCAGCCAGCAATCAGTTGCGTAGAGCCGGTAGCATCAAGGGCTGCACCAAGCGGTATCATGGATCCAAGCAAAACGATTACCGGCCATTCAACGCTGTCATAGAGTTCACGCAAGGGTAAAATATCAAACAAAACCAGCCCGATGGCCACCAGAGACAAGGCAATGGTCAATGGGATTATTCCCAAGGTGCCAAGCCCGATGGCAAAGGCAAACATAGCAATGGCTCCCCATGCTTTTTCATGGCGGGTGACATTTAGGTTTCTATCGGCCAGGGGCAGGGCATCTATGCGGGCGTAAACCTCGTTCAGGCTGGAGGCATTGCCCAACAGCAGTAATACGTCACCGGCCTTCAATGGAATGAGGCGCACCCTTTCCTTAACGGTTTTGCCCATGCGCGAGAGGCCGATCAGCGAAACACCATGGGCGCGCAATAACTGAATTTGATTGGCTGAACGGCCAACCAAGCGGCTATCGTGGGTAACAACGGCTTCGGCCAAAGTCTGCTCGGAACTTAGGGAGGCAATCTGGCCGGATTTTCCTTGAAATTTAATGGATATGGCACCGGATAAAGAGTTAAGCGCTTCGGCCTCGCCCTGAATTATCAAAATGTCGGAGGCCATAATTTCTGCCCGGCGTGCGCGACCGGGAAGGCGCTCGCCACGCCTGACCAGTCCAAGGATTGTGCAATCATTATCGTCAACGATTTCATCTAGATCCCGCACCTTTTGTCCAATGATTTTGGCATCATTTGGTACCACCAGTTCGGCCACATAATCCTCGATCTTTATCATCGCTTCAACGGGGCCGGATTTGTTGTTCTGGGTCGGTATCAGGCGCCAGCCGATAAGGGCAATAAAGGCCAGTCCGGCCAGAGCAACGGCCAGACCAACGGGGGCAAAATCAAACATGGAAAAGGGAGCGCCGAGGGCCTCGTTTCGATAGGAGGCAATGATGATATTTGGCGGAGTGCCAATCAGTGTGACCATGCCGCCAAGAATGGTAGCAAACGAGAGCGGCATTAGCGAGCTTGACGGGTGGCGACCGGACTGGCGGGCTGCCTGCATATCCACCGGCATTAGCAAAGCCAGCGCTGCGACATTGTTCATGAAGGCTGATAATGCTCCGCCAAGAAAGCCCATCAGGGTGATATGGGCGCCAAGGGAGCGGGTGCGATCAATAGCAACGCGGGTTATTAAATCAACAGCACCAGAGCGCATCAAACCGGCAGAAATAACCAGCACCAGAGCAACGATTATTGTTGCTTCATGACCAAAGCCGGCAAAGGCGCTTTTGGCCGGAATGACCCCGAGAATTACACCGGCTATCAGGGCGGCAAAAGCCACCAGATCATAGCGCCAGCGGCCCCATAACAATCCAACGAGTACGAAGCCGATCAGGGAGAACAGGATAATTTGTTGACTGGTCAAAATACTAGGGTCGGGACCTATTAAATTCATTTATTCTGCGCCACTGGATTTTGTTTTATGAATAGGCGCAAACATGAAGGATAGTATATACTATTCAAGTGTTTGGAACGCATTCAAAGCAAAATCCATGAGCGCCCTTTCGGGTTTAAAACATGGTATTCATCTAAAGCAAATCGGTGCTCAAAAAGGTACTTACATTATCTCGCACCGTTTCGCCTTATCTAAACACCCTCTTTTAAACAGAATGAAGCGAATTTAATAGGTCCTGACCCTAAGCTCCGAACAAATTCATTTTATTCGGATTCTGTAGCAAGAATGGAACAGGTTCAAGGCTACATTTTAGCGTGGGGTAAAATACAACAAAAAAAGGGCGGGAGTTACCCCGCCCAGATATTTGGAGATCACAACAATCGGAGATATTTTTCCCCGAAGAACAAGATCTGTTTTAGAGACAATATGTGTAAAAAGTTTTGGAAAACCTGCTAAAATTTTAGGTAAATTGCAGCAATGTTATACTGCTATTCTTCGATGCTGGAAACGGGTTCCCCTATCTACAAAGCTCCCCTATCTACAAAGCTCCGTGGCAATGTTTGAATTTTTTGCCGGAACCGCAGGGACATTTTTCATTGCGGCGGGTACTTCGCATCAATTCATCTGAAAGCGGCTCAAGGGCATCACCAGATTTTTCATGAGCGGCCTGGACAATTTGCTGATCGGCTGGTGGCTGAATCTGAATGGCAACATGGGCTAGTTGCGTGGTGACAAGTTCGCGCAGATTATCCAGCAGTTTTTCGAACAGCTCATAGGATTCCTGTTTGAATTCGTTTAGCGGGTCGCGCTGGGCCAATCCGCGCCAGCCTACGACTTTTTGTAAATGATCAAGGGTGATCAGATGTTCACGCCAAAGTCCATCAACCGAACTCAACAGATAATGGCGCTCTACCTGCCGCATGGCTTCTGGGCCATATTGGGCAGCTTTGGCAGCAATTATCGCGTCAGAAGCATCAGCAAGGCGCTCGCGAATAATATCGATATCAATGCCCTCTTCTGCCGCCCAGTCCTTAATGGGAGCTTCGACGTTAAGATATGTTTTTGCCGCCTCGGCAAGTTTGTCAGTTTCCCATTGTTCGGGATAGGCACGATCAGGAATCGCCTTGGCTATGATATTGTCGACCACATCATGGCGCATATCGGCAACCGTTTCGGAAACATTATCGTCATCCATCAATTCCAGACGTTGTTCAAAGATCACCTTGCGTTGATCATTCATCACATCATCATATTTGAGGATATTTTTGCGGATATCGAAGTTTCGTGCTTCGACTTTGCCCTGGGCTCTTTCGATGGCTTTGGTCACCCATGGGTGGGTGATGCTCTCGCCATGTTCAAGACCAAGTTTTTCCAGCATAGAATCCATGCGCTCGATGGGAAAAATCCGCATCAGGTCGTCTTGCAGGGAAAGGAAGAATTTAGAATGGCCGGGGTCACCTTGGCGACCGGAGCGCCCGCGAAGCTGATTGTCGATCCGCCGACTTTCGTGGCGCTCTGTACCAACGACATAAAGCCCGCCAGCTGTCAGAGCTTTTTCTTTTTGTACGGCAATAGAGGCGTCAATTTCTTCGATTTTCTTTTGTTTGGCTTTTTCGTCCAACCCTTGGGTTTCTTCGGCAATGCGCAATTCGCGATTGCCTCCAAGCTGAATATCGGTTCCACGGCCAGCCATGTTGGTGGCAATGGTAACAGCGCCGGGAATACCGGCATCACCAATAATCTGGGCCTCTTGTTCATGGTGGCGGGCATTTAGGATTTTAATATTTTCTGTACCGATTTTGTTCAGTTCTGCGGCTAAAATTTCAGATTTTTCAATCGAGGTCGTACCTACCAGGATTGGCTGACCTCTGGTCTGGCAATCCTTGACCAGTTCGGCTATTGCGGTGAATTTTTCGTCAACAGTGCGAAAAATTGCATCATCCTCGTCTTCGCGGGCCACGTCTACATTGGTGGGAATGGAAATAACTTCCAATTCATAAATATCGGCAAATTCGGCAGCTTCGGTATCGGCAGTGCCGGTCATCCCAGCCAGTTTGTTATAGAGGCGGAAATAATTCTGGAAGGTAATCGAAGCCAGAGTTTGGTTTTCTGCCTGGATTTGCACCCTTTCCTTGGCCTCAAGGGCTTGATGCAGGCCATCGGAATAGCGACGTCCGGGCATCATGCGTCCGGTGAATTCGTCGATAATTACCACAGCATTATCTCTAACGATATATTCCTTGTCGCGATTATAAATCCGGTGGGCGCGCAGGGCATTGTTCAAATGGTGGACAGTAGAAACATTTTCGGCGTCAAACAAAGAACCGCCGGTTATTATTTTATCCTTGAGCAATAATTGTTCGAATTTTTCAATACCGTCATCGGTAAATGTAGCGGTGCGGGTTTTTTCGTCCATTTCAAAATCGCCATCCTCAAGATGGGTCATGTATTTGTCCATGGCGATATACTGTTCGGAGCGATCTTCGGCCGGGCCAGAAATAATAAGGGGGGTGCGGGCCTCATCGATAAGAATGGAATCAACTTCATCGACAATGGCAAACTGGTGACCGCGCTGCACCATCTGGGCGCGGGTATGTTTCATATTATCGCGCAGATAATCAAAGCCAAATTCATTGTTGGTGCCATAGGTTACATCAGCGGCATAGGCGGCCTTGCGATTTTCTTCGCTTATATCATGCACAATCGTGCCGACGCTCAAACCCAAAAATTCGTAGATTTCGCCCATCCATGCCGCATCGCGCTGGGCCAGATAATCATTGACCGTAACCACATGCACACCCTTGTCAGCCAAGGCGTTTAGATAAACAGCCAGGGTTGCAACCAGAGTTTTACCCTCGCCGGTGCGCATTTCGGCAATGGCATTTTCGTTCAGCACCATGCCACCAATCATCTGGACATCAAAATGTCGCAAGCCAAGGGTGCGTTTTGAAGCTTCGCGCACGGTGGCAAAGGCGGGCACTAAAAGATCATCAAGCTTTTTCCCGTCCTTGACCTGAGCGCGCATATTAAAAGTGCGTGCTTTGAGTTCGCTGTCGGTGAGTTTTTCCAACTCGGCTTCAAGAGCGTTGATTTGTTCGACTTTTGGGCCATAGGCCTTGATGCGTCGGTCGTTGAGGGAGCCGAAAAATTTGCGTGCGAGTGCGGCGACAACCATTTGGTATTTTCCTTTGGAAGAGGATATTATTTCATGTCAAAGTTCACAATTACTGATCGCTTAGAATCCTGATCCCCGAGTAGTTTTTCATCCTCGAGTACATTTTCCTTTGGTACCGGCTCTGGATTGTGACTTAATTGCAGCCAGATGTAAGAGCGCTATGGTGTCTTGTCAACGCTGCTAAAACACTCCAAAGCCCTGCTTTGAAGATTGCAGAGGATTTCGCGGTAATTAGGGCAAGATTTTTTATTGCATTCCCAAGGTTTTTTGTTGCATTACAATGGCAAATCAATAGGTTTTTATTGAAATTGTTATGGCTACCAATAGAAAATACAGATAATAGATAAGTGAAACTTTCTATAAAAACAGAAATCGCAGATAACAACAGATAACAAATTGTAAAAATGTTATAGTTTTAATATCCGCAAACCGGAGAAATTTGCATGTTAGTTGAGTCAGTAAAAAACATTAAAACCCCAATGGGTATTAAAACCCCGCTGGTACTGGTTGCCGCTGTTATTGGTGCATTATGGCTTCCTGCTATGGCCAGCGCCCAGACCCTGGCGCCCGGAGTTTCTCCTGATGCAGTCGTTGCCTCTGTTGACGGGGTTGGCATAACCGAGGGTGAATTGGCTTTTGCGGCCGAGGATATGGCTCAGGATTTACGGACGCTGCCACCAATGGAGCAGCGGGCATTTTTGATCAGTGTGTTGATTGATATGAAATTGATGGCCAATGCAGCCAGGGATTTGCAATTAAATAAGGGCGAAGTGTTTGAAAGGCGTTTGCGCTATCTCGAAGAGCGTTCTTTGAGACGGGCGTTTTTTGTCACCCAGGTCAATGAAAATATCAGCGATGAAGATGTACGCGCTGCCTATGATACTTTCGTTGCGGGGCAGGTTACAGAAGAAGAATTGCGGGCGCGCCATATTTTGCTGGCTACTCTAGAGGACGCACAAGTTGTTAAAGCGGAACTGGATGCCGGGCGTAATTTTGAAGATTTAGCTCGGGAAAAATCCACTGGCCCTTCGGGACCAAATGGCGGGGATCTGGGCTTTTTTGGTCGGGGTCGCATGGTCAAGGAATTTGAAGATGCGGTTTTTGCTATGGAGGTAGGCCAAGTTTCTGATCCGGTTCAAACCCAGTTTGGCTGGCATGTAATCAAACTTGAAGAGCGTCGGCAGAGTGAACCGCCAGCATTTGAGCAGGTTGCGCCCCAAATTCGTCAGCAAATGCTTATCGAAAGATTTGATAGCACCGTTGCAGATTTGAAATCTGCGGCACAGATAGAAGTTGCTGATCCTGAAATAGCGGCCGCAATCGAGCGCGGGCTGGCAGGAAACTAGAGACAAGATTGATTATTCGCGTACAATTTTGTTTTTATAGCTGTCAGAGGTTTTGCTGTGCATGAATTGAAGATTTCACCTTTGGCTCCCGAAAAATTTGCCGAGCTTTTGCCGGTAGCCGGGGTTGAATTATATGTGGGTGCCAGCGGCGAAAATTATGGAAAACGGGCCAATATTTTGCTGGCCCGTTTTTCTAATAAAACAATAGGCGCCGGAGTTTTTACCCAATCCAAATGCGCCTCGGCGCCGGTGGAATGGTGCCAAAAAGCCATAAAAAGTGATTATGTCGGGGCAATGGTGGTCAATGCCGGCAATGCCAATGCTTTTTCCGGCAAAAAAGGCGAATTGGCGGTCGAAAAAGTTGCCGGACATGTGGCGCGCACAATAAAAGTGCAACCAGATGAAATTATGTTGGCCTCTACCGGAGTAATCGGGGAACCTCTCGATCCCGAGCCGGTACTCAATACCCTAAAATCAATGGGGAATGGTAAAACTGTCGGTTTTGAAGCTGCGGCCAATGCCATAATGACCACTGATACATATGCCAAAGGGGCGATGGCAATATTTGAGGATGACGGGATAGAAGTACCGATTATTGGCCTTGCCAAGGGGTCGGGGATGATTGCGCCGGATATGGCGACCATGCTTGCTTTTGTCTTTACCGATATGCCAATCGCTAAAAATATCTTGCAAGAATTGCTGCAAAAAAATGTTGCAACAAGTTTTAATTCCATAACCGTGGATAGCGATACCTCTACCTCTGATACCTGTCTGGTTTTTGCCACCGCCAAGGCAAAAGAGCGCGGAATAAAACCCATAACATATATGGATGATCCGCGAATCGGGGCGTTTTCCAGCGCCTTGGGAGATGTGTTGTTTGGTCTGGCCATGCAAATTGTTCGTGATGGTGAGGGGGCAACCAAGTTTGTCGAGATCAAAGTCAGCGGGGCGGTGAGCAAAAAAAGTGCTAAAAAAGTAGCTTTTGCTATTGCCAATTCGCCGCTGGTTAAAACTGCAATCGCTGGAGAAGATGCCAATTGGGGACGTATCGTCATGGCGGTTGGCAAGGCAGGTGAACCGGCGGATCGGGACAGGTTGGCAATTTCATTTGGCGATATTGTGGTTGCCAGGCAGGGGGTGCGGGCGGCGGATTATAGCGAGGAAGAGGTTGGCAAATATATGAAAAACCTTGAGTTGAAAATCTCGATTGACCTTGGGGTCGGCACTGAACAGGACAGGGTTTTTACCTGCGATTTAACCCATGGATATATTTCCATAAACGCTGATTATCGTAGTTAGGGTCAGGTCCTGACCCTAGAGATTTTGCTGTGGCGTTTTGTTTGTTTTTCAAGTGGTTTTGGAATTTATCAGTTAAGTAGTATTACTAGCATTTGAATGAGAAACCTTTATGAAACAGCTTTTGGTGGTTGCTTGCGCCCTGATTGATATGGATCAAAGAATATTGATTGCCCAGAGACCAAATGGCGGTGAAATGGCCGGTTTGTGGGAGTTTCCGGGGGGTAAAATCGAAGCTGGAGAAACCCCGGAACAGGCGATCGCCAGAGAATTGCAAGAAGAGCTTGGCGTTGATGTCAAAGGGGCCTGCCTTGCGCCGCTGACATTTGCTTCGCATTCTTATGAAAATTTTCATTTATTGATGCCACTTTTTATCTGTCGGAAATGGCAGGGCATCCCTGTGGCCAAAGAGCATCAGGACCTGAAATGGGTCAGGGCGAACAGATTAAGCCAATATTCCATGCCGGCGGCGGATGAACCACTGATCGCCCATTTGTGCGATTTGTTGTAAAAATAAATGTTGTTAGGCAAGAAAATGCAAAAATTAAGAGCAAAATTTGTTGATTTCTTTGTCGACTTTATTGGTGATACCAAAGGGGCAACAGCCTTGGAATACGGTTTGATTGCTGCCTTGATGGCAGTTGTTTCCATTGCCGCTTTTACCGCTCTTGGTGGCGGGTTGGAAAATATTTTTGGTTCAACAAGCACCGGTGCCGGCGAAATAATTACCGACGCTGCATCATCCTTATGATTATGTTTTAAGGGCTTTTTGAGTTTATATTTCAATCAGCCGGATTTATCCCCTAGAAATTTTGCAAAACTAATCTGGGCGCTACCTGGTTTCATGGGCTTTTGCTGGCTTTCATGGGGGACCCAGCCGCTCATCCAGATAATTTCGATCGTGGCCTTAACCCGGTTATTATCCGCAGAAAAACTGCGCTGATAGGCTTTGATGACACTATCAAGGTGATTTTTGCCAACAAAAGCCCTGTGGGGTGAATAAAGGGGGCTGGATGCGCCCAATGCCTTGATTTCGCGCATCAGGTGCAGAGGGGTTTTATAGCTCAGATTTAATGTTTCCTTATCACAAACCGGCAGGGCAAAACCGGCGCTTTGCAGCAATGATCCGGCGTCTTTTATATCGATAAAGGGAGGGATTCTGGCTATGGCCCCCCCAAGGTGTTTGGCATCGGCCTCCAGCCATGCGGCCCGCAACTCGCTTAAACTGGTGCCGCCAATAAAAGCTGCCAGAAACAGGCCATCGGGAATTAGGTTTTTGCGGATCTGGTTTATAAAGCGGGGCACATTATCGGTAAAACCAAGGTCGAATAACGAGATTATCAAATCATAATCATTGTGTGGGAGCTGTAAATTTTCAGCATCATATAATTTTGTATCGGGCCGAGAAATCAGGGACCGAGAGGTCTGGGGCGGGGCAATAAGTGTCGGGGCGTGGGAAAAATCTATTTTGCCTTCCAGAGAATCAAGGTTTTTGGGTAAATGCTTTGTGTCAGGGGCAATAATTAGCGCGCGGTTGAATTTGCGCGATATCGGCCCTAGCCGGTGGGCCAGATCTTCAAGCATTATTTCGGTGATAAAATCTATTTGCCCACTGTTGTTATTGTGGGCAAGGTTGCTGGCAATTTTGCTCCGGTCGAACAATTTTTGCTTAACTGACATAAAAAACTCTGGGCTAGGGGTAAAAACTCTGGGTTAGGGGCAAAAACTCTGGTTGTGGGCAAGACAAATGCACTATTGGCATGCAATGCTTCCCTTATGGAGCGAGACGATACAAGTGTCAAAAAAATGCCTGAGCATAAAGGGACAAATTTGGGCGGCAGTATTCTGGGCGAGAATATTGTTGGCGTAAAGTTACGCGGCAAAGGGAAGTTTGACTTTGCTAATATCGGAGCGTTGGCCAAGCGCATAGGAGCTGGGCTGCTTGATCATATTTATCCACCCGCCTGTGTGCACTGTCGTGCCGTAACGGGAGCTGGCGATGTTTTATGCCCAAAATGCTGGGTTAAACTGCGCCCGATTACCGAGCCGCTTTGTCCGGTTCTTGGGCTTCCGTTTGAATATTATCTGGGCAAAGGGGCGCTAAGTGCGCAAGCGATTGCTGATCCGCCACCATTTGCGAGGGCGCGCTCGGCCTGTGTGCATAACGGAGTGGCCCGGGCGCTGGTTTCCAGACTTAAATTTGGCGATCGGGAGGAAGTTGCAGCCTTTTGTGCCCGGATGATGGTGTTGGCCGGAGCTGAATTGTTCGGGGATGCAAAAGCGGGAATTGAGGGGCAAGATCTTACGCGGGAAAGGGTTTTGGGAAACGAGAGACCGGTTTTGGTGCCTGTGCCCTTGCATTGGGGGCGGCAGTGGAAGCGGCGCTATAACCAGTCCACCTTATTGGCCAGAGCAATTGCCAAACAAACCGGACTGGATATTGACCCGCTGCTTATCAGGCGAATCAAACCGACCCGCCCGCAAATAGGTCTTTCTTCAAAACAACGTCAGCGCAATGTCAAAGGGGCATTCAAGGTCGATGGGCAACGGACCCCGGGAATTATCGGGCGGCGGGTGCTGATTGTTGATGATGTGATAACGACCGGCTCAACGGTTAAGGCAATGAGCGAAGAATTTTTGCGCAACGGTATTAAAAAAATTGATGTGATTAGTTTTTCGCGGGTTGTAATTGGCATTGATGGCGAACAGATATAACAAAACCGATAAAAATATTGGGTTTTGCTGTTTTTAACAGCCAGCCCAAAGCAATGGAACCAGATTTATCATGGTAAAAGTTTTAATTTATACGACGCAATTTTGCGGATTTTCAATTTCGGCCAAGGCATTGCTGGATGAAAAAAATGTGGAATATTTCGAGGTGGATGTCGAAGATCCAAAAAAACGCCAGATGATGGTGCAGCGCACCAAGGGGCATTACACAGTGCCCCAAATATTTATCGATGGGGAGTATATCGGGGGTTATGACAAATTGTCGGCGCTCGACAGGGATGGCAAGCTCGACAAAATGCTTGGAATCTAAAACGCTATTACTTAAAAATTCAGGAATCTAAAATTGGTTAAAAACTTCATCATTGCGGCAGCCCAGATGTGTTCTGGCATGTATCCAGAACAAAATCTAAAAGAGATTACACGCCTGGCCCGCGAGGCCTCTTCAAAAGGGGTGGATTATTTATTGACTCCGGAAATGTCTGTTGCTTTTGGCGAGAATTTTGAGCAATTGGCCAAGGTGGCACAGCCCTATTCTAATAATGATGCTCTTGAAAAATGCGCCATTATAGCCCGTGAAAACAAATTGTTTTTGCACATCGGATCGCTGGCTGTTGTGGCTGAGGAAACAGAGCAGGATACGCAAACTCCAGAAAAGCAAACCAGATTTGTCAATCGAAGTGTTTTGTTTGACCCGAAAGGGCAAATCGTGGATTTTTACGACAAGATTCACCTGTTTGATGCAGACCTTTCAGGAGATGCGCCCTATCGGGAAAGCAAACATTATTGTGGCGGCAAACGTGCAGTAATATCCGGTGTTGGCCCATTAAAACTGGGCATGAGCATTTGTTATGATTTACGCTTTGGGGCGCTCTATCGGCAATTGGCGCAGCAAGGCGCACAGATTATTTCTGTTCCGGCAGCTTTTACAACTTCAACCGGAGAGGCCCATTGGGAGACATTGCTCAGGGCGCGCGCTATTGAAACCGGATGTTATATTATTGCCTCTGCCCAAGGGGGAAACCATGAAAATGGCCGTACTACTTATGGGTATTCGATGATTATTGATCCGTGGGGAAAGGTTGTAAGCCAAAGAAAGGGTGATCGAGGCGGGCTGATTGTCGCCTCTGTTGATCGGGAGAAAATCGGGCAGGCGCGCCTGGCCGTTCCGGCCCTGAAAAATAATGCACAATTTTCTTTAAGCATTAACCATGATCTGTCTATAATATAGGCACGCGCGCAAGCATTTCATGTGTTCGATTAAGGAAATAGAATTGTGATTCAGTATTCGTTGGTTTGTGAAAACAATCATACATTCGAGGCTTGGTTCAAAAGCTCGATAGCGTTTGATGAGCAAAAGAATCTTGGCATTGTTACCTGCCCCATATGCGCGGTTTCCCAAGTTTCAAAGGCGATGATGGCCCCCTCCGTGGGAGTTAAAAGCAATCGCCAAGATGATTCTTTACAGTCTGAAGATGCTCCCTTGATAACTAAAGAGCCGGCTTTGGAAAAAACAACAAACGAGAAGCCAGACCAGTTTTTATCTTCAGGGCACCCGGATCAGGCAAAATTGCAGGCCATAATTCGTAAATTGCGCAAAAAAATTACCTCGGAAGCGGATTATGTAGGTGATAAATTTGCTGTTGAAGCCCGTAAAATCCATGAGCACGAGAGCGAAGCACGCTCAATATACGGAGAAGCAACAAGGGACGAAACCGCTTCCCTGATCGAGGACGGGGTGGATATTCTACCCCTGCCAACCCTGCCCGAAGAACAGAATTAAGGTCTTCGACCTAAAGGTCTTCGACCTGCCAGTTTAAAGGTTTTTGACCTGTTAGTTTAAAGAGCTTCAACCTTATTTAATTTAAAGGGCCTTGGCCCTATTTCTTCTCTGCCAGCAACATGTAATTAACCGACATATCGCGCGATTTTCGCCATTGATCATGCAGGGGGTTAAATGAAACCCCGGTTTTATCGCGGATAGACATGCCGTGGCGGCTAATAATCGAGGTGATTTCTTCCGGAGTTAAAAATTTGGAAAAATCATGGGTTCCTTTTGGCAGCCATTTCAGCACATATTCAGCCCCAAGAATTGCCAGTGCATAGGCTTTGGCGGTGCGGTTTATGGTGGCCACAAACATCAACCCGCCAGGCTTTACCAGATCAGAGCAGCTTTTTAGGAACAGGGGCACATCGGCCACATGCTCTACCACTTCCATGTTCAGCACTACGTCAAATTTTTGTGGGCTGGTAGCCAGATCTTCTGAAGTGGTGGCCAGATAGTTTATTTGCAAGTCGGATTGCCCGGCGTGGATTTTTGCAATGGCAATATTTTTTTCTGAAGCGTCAGCGCCGGTAACATTAGCCCCAAGGCGGGCCATGGGTTCGCACAACAGACCGCCACCACAGCCAATATCAAGGATTTTTATCCCCTTGAGCGGATAGCGTTTGGCGCCATCAAGGTCAAAATGGCTGATAATTTGCTCGCGGATATAGGCCAGCCGTACGGGATTGAATTTATGCAGGGGTTTAAATTGTCCTGCCGGATCCCACCATTGTTCGGCAAGGGCCGAGAATTTTGCAATCTCTGCTTCGTTTCTGGTGCTGGCTGGCATTTCACTGATTTCCAAGAAAATGGTAATTTGGGAATTTTGATATTGTTATAATTTGAATATAACACCCATGTTAAAGCCGATCAAAATATTTATACCCAAATACCGACTTGTATGTTGTTGGTTGAAACTAGGGCTTGATTGTGCCATTTGAGCGCCAAGTAAAATTGTTGATTTTTAGAAAGCTGGTAAATTGTCGCGCATCGTTATGAAGTTTGGTGGTACTTCGCTGGCGGATATGGATCGTATTCGCCATTCTGCACGCCATATCAAGCGTGAAGTGGATGAGGGAAATCAGGTTGCGGTTGTGGTTTCTGCAATGTCTGGCACAACAAACCAATTGGTTAAATGGTGCGAGGAAGCTTCCCCATTGCACGATGCACGCGAATATGATGCGGTTGTATCAACGGGCGAGCAGGTTAGCGCCGGGTTGCTGGCGATAATTTTGCAGGATATGGGCGTGGCGGCACGTTCCTTTGCAGGTTGGCAATTGCCGATTAAAACTTCTGATATTCACGGGGCCGCACGTATTGAGGATATTAACCCCGGCCATCTTGAAGTGCGCCTCGATGATAATCAGGTTTGTGTGGTTACAGGGTTTCAGGGGATTTCGCCAAACAATCGGGTTACAACCCTTGGCCGGGGAGGTTCTGACACTTCGGCGGTGGCGCTGGCGGCCGCACTCAAGGCCGATCGGTGTGATATTTATACGGATGTGGACGGGGTTTATACGGCTGACCCAAGAATTGCCACCAAGGCACAGCGTTTGGATAGAATCAGTTTTGAGGAAATGCTGGAAATGGCATCATTGGGTGCCAAGGTTTTGCAGACCAGGTCTGTAGAACTGGCGATGGCCAAGGGGGTGCGCTTGGTGGTACGCTCGAGCTTTGCTGATCCGGATGCCTCACAAAATTCTAATGATGGCTTCAATATGAAAATGCCGGGCACTCTTGTTTGTGATGAGGATGAAATTATGGAAAAGCAAATTGTTTCTGGCATAACGCTGGCCAAGGGCGAGGCTAAAATCACCATTCGCAGTGTGAAAGACAATCCCGGTGTGGCGGCTGCGGTTTTTGGCGCTTTGGCCGATCAGCAAATTGTCGTCGATATGATTGTGCAAAATATTTCTGATGACGGTCGCCAAACCGATATTACCTTTACGGTGCCTGACGCTGAATATGACAAGGCGATGGATGCGGTAACAAATAATGATCAGAGCTTTGAGTCTGAATCCATAAGTGGAGCCAAGGGAGCCGCCAAGATTTCGGTAATCGGTGTCGGTATGCGATCTCATGCCGGGGTTGCAGCTTCAATGTTCAAGGCGCTTTCTGACAAGGGGATAAATATTCAGCTTATCACCACTTCGGAGATTAAAACTTCGGTATTGATAGATGAAGAATATGCCGAACTTGCTGTCAGGGCGCTACATACATGTTATGGACTAGATAAAGAAGAAACTTAAAAACCGGGCCCGAAAGTTTTGAGCCTATATAGGGAGCAGGCAGCAAATATAATAAAGTTCGCCTGATAAATGAGGGGCGTTTAGGGGAATAGGTTTCCCTGGTAAACGCCATTAGAGCAAAATGATAACCAGAGTTGATGGTCCACGGGTACTGCTGGCGCAATTGCGCCAGACAATGGCGGAAACCTTGGGTTCGCAAGATCGTCTGGATAAAATCGTTGAACTGATTGCCAATAATATGGGCACGCAAGTATGCTCGTTTTATGTGTTGCGCGATGATGCGGCTCTGGAACTGTTTGCCACCAAGGGGCTAAAACCGGAAGCTGTGCATATGACCACCCTTAGTGTTGGGGAAGGTCTGGTAGGTTATATTGCCGAACAAGCCCAAACCCTGGCTCTGGAAGATGCGCCATCCCATCCATCGTTTGCCTATCGACCTGAAACCGGAGAAGACGAATTTCACGGGTTTTTGGGGGTGCCGGTTTTGCGGGCGGGGCAAACTCTTGGGGTGCTGGTGGTACAAAATTTACAACATCGCATATTTGCCGAGGACGAGACCGAAGCGCTGTTGACCACCGCCACTTTAATGGCGGAGATGCTTTCCACTGCGGAATTTGAAACCTTGATCAAGCCCGGATCGGACATTGATCTTCGACGATCGCGGGCATTTGCTGGCATGGGATTTGCCGAGGGTGTGGCCTTGGGAAAAGTGGTTCTGCATGACCCAAGAGTAGTGGTGCGCCATTTCATTGCCGATGATGTAGATTATGAGACGCAACGGCTCAATGCGGCCATCGAAACCATGCAGGTCAGCATTGATGATATGTTTACCTCTGGAGATATGCAGGTATCGTCCGAACATCGCGAAATATTGGAAAGCTATCGCATGTTTGCCCATGACAGGGGCTGGGTGCGCAGGCTCGGGGAAGCTGTTGATAGCGGATTGACCGCAGAGGCAGCGGTCGAACGGGTGCAAAACGATACCCGCGCCCGTATGTTGCGCCAGAGCGATCCCTATATTCGGGATCGTTTGCATGATCTGGATGATTTGGCCAATCGCTTGCTTCGGGTATTAACCGGAGCCACCAGCCTGTTCGAGCATCATGATTTGCCAGAAAACGCGATTATAGTTGCGCGCAATATGGGGCCGGCGGAATTGTTGGAATATGACCGTTCTCGTTTGGTTGGCATTGTGCTGGAGGAGGGGGCGGCAACCGCCCATGTGGCAATTATCGCCCGCTCCCTTGGCATAGTTGCCGTTGGCCATGCTTCCAATATTGTTTCCATGTGTGAAGATGGGGATGATATTGTTGTTGACGGCTTTAGTGGCACTGTGCATTTGCGCCCGCCCTCTGATGTCAAAGCCACCTATGTCGAAAAGCTAAAGCTCAGTGAGGAACGGCAAAAAAAATACGCTACCCTAAAAGGTTTGCAATCCATAACCAAAGACGGGGTAAAAATATCCCTGCTGCATAATTCCGGTCTGGTGGCGGATTTGAGCGCCCTGAATGAAACCGGAGCGCAAGGGGTTGGGCTGTTTCGCACCGAATTGCAATTCATGGTTGCATCCAAATTACCGCGATTGGCCGAGCAGGTGGCGCTTTATAGGCAAGCGATGGATTTTTGCGGGGACAGGGAAATTGTTTTTCGCCTGCTGGATATCGGGGGCGACAAGGTTGTGCCCTATTTGCGCTCTGCTATCGAAGAAAACCCGGCTATGGGCTGGCGTTCTCTCAGGTTGGCGCTGGACAGGCCCGGCTTGTTGCGCACCCAGGTGCGGGCATTATTGCAGGCGGCAGAGGGAAGACCCTTGAAAATTCTGGTGCCGATGGTGACAGAAACAGCGGAATATCTCCGGTGCGTAGCAGTGATAGAGCGTGAAGTGGAGCGATTGGTAAGAAACGGCAAGAAAGCTCCAAAAAGACTTGAAATGGGGGCGATGATTGAAGTGCCATCGATTTTATTCGAGCTTGATGAATTGCTTGCGCATACGGATTTTATATCTATTGGCTCCAACGATCTCATTCAGTTTTTGACCGCTTCTGATCGGGCCAATACCCGAGTTGCCTCGTCGTATGATCCGATAGGCTTGCCCAGATTAAGAGCAATCAAGACCATTGTAGATGCGGCAAAACGATATAACATGCCTCTGACCATGTGCGGAGAATTGGCCGGGCGCCCGATCGAGGCGTTGGCCTTGATGGCTATTGGCATGAACAGGCTTTCCATGGGGCCATCTTCTGTGGGGCCTGTAAAAGATCTGGTGTTGAATCTTGATATGGCGCCAATAAAGAGAGCGGTGGGGCAGGCAATAAATGGAAACGGGGACGGGGAAGATATGCGCCAGATGCTAACGAGAATGGCAAAAGAGCAAAACTTGCCTCTGTAGATTAAAGTTTACCTCTGTAGATAAAGTGCGTCTTTGTCATATTTCAAGCCAGTTTCCGACTTCAAAATCATTCTAAAAAACAGGTTTTATAACAAATCATGGCTACATTACCCAAGGAAAAGCTGGAAGCTCTCGAGAAGCATTTTGTTTCGCTAGAAGAGGCAATGGCGGCAAATCCTGTTCCGGAAATTTATATAAAGCTGGCCAAGGAATATTCTGACCTGCAACCGATTATCGAAAGTATTCGCGATTATCAGTCGGTTGTTGCAGGAATTGCCGATGCAAAAGAAATGCTAAATGGTGATGACAAAGAAATGGCCGAAATGGCGACGGCCGAGCTGGAAGAGCTTGGTGTGCGCGAGCAAGAATTGGTGGCTGAAGTGCGCCTGTTACTAGTGCCCAGGGATGCCGCAGATGAAAAAAGCGTTATCGTAGAATTACGAGCGGGAACCGGTGGTGACGAGGCGGCTTTGTTTGCGGGAGATTTGTTTCGTATGTATCAGCGCTATGCGGAGTTGAATAAGTGGAAGCTGGCCGTAATGGAGCAAAACGAAGGGGATATGGGGGGCTTTAAGGAAATTATTGTCTCGATAACCGGTACGGGCGCTTATGCACGGCTGAAATTTGAAAGCGGGGTGCATCGGGTGCAACGAGTGCCCGATACTGAAAGCTCGGGGCGCATTCACACTTCGGCGGCAACGGTTGCTGTGCTGCCTGATGTGGAGGATGTGGATATCGAAGTGCGTACTGAAGATTTGCGTATCGATACTATGCGGGCCTCTGGAGCTGGCGGGCAGCACGTGAATACTACCGATAGCGCGGTGCGGATTACCCATATGCCTTCGGGGATTGTGGTTATTGCTTCGGAAAAAAGTCAGCACCAGAACCGGGCAACAGCGATGAAATTGTTGCGGGCAAAACTCTATGATACCCAAAAGGAAGCGCAGGATAAAGAGCGCGCCGACGCCCGCAAGGGGCAGGTTGGCTCCGGCGACAGGAGCGAGCGTATTCGTACCTATAACTTCCCCCAGGGGCGTGTGACCGACCATAGGATAAATTTAACGCTTTATAAGCTTGACCGGGTAATTGCCGGCGATGCTTTAGATGAATTGATCGACGCGTTGATTACCGAAAATCAGGCGGCGCAATTGGCAGCCATGGATGATTTGTCCTGATAAATATAGTGCTCAAAAACTCTAATAATACTATCGGCAAGGTCTGGCGTGAGCTGGCAGCCAGATTGCAAGCAGCAGGAATTGACAGCGCCAATTTGGATGCCCGACTATTGGTTGGCCATGCTTTGGCTATCAACCAGCTGGAGTTGGTAGTTGAAGAAAAGCAAATGATTAGCGCTGAAGAATTATTGAAAATAGAACGTTTGGCTTTGCGGCGTTTGCAATTTGAGCCGGTAGCCAGAATTTTGGGATCTAAAGAATTTTATGGGCTGAATTTTTTGCTCAATGAAGCAACTCTTGTTCCTCGCCCCGATACTGAATTGCTGGTTGATAGGGCAATAAAGTTGCTTACAGGAAAATCTTGGCCAACAGGAAAATCTTGGCCAACAGGAGAATCTTGGCCAAAAATTCTCGAACTGGGGGTTGGTACGGGCTGCATTATTATTTCGCTGCTTAAAAATCTTGATCTGAATTTTGATAGCCCCAAGGTTGATAAGGGTCGTGACTTTTGGGCGGTGGGGGTGGATATATCACCCAAAGCACTGGAATGCGCCAGGAAGAATGCCGAATGCCTTGGGGTAGGGGATCAAATCAACTGGCTTTGCGGGTCATGGTTTGAGCCGGTCTCGGCTTTAGCTTCTGGGCAAGAAAAATATGATCTGATCCTGTCCAACCCGCCCTATATAAAGAGCAAAATAGTTGAAAACCTTGATCGGGAAGTGAAGGATTATGATCCCGATTTAGCCCTTGATGGCGGGGTGACTGGCCTGCTTGCCTATGAAAGTATAATCCCTGATGCCAAAGCTCGCTTGGCCACGGGGGGGGCATTATTGTTGGAAATAGGCTTTGACCAACATGAGAGTGTAATGAAAATTTGCAAGGATGCTGGCTTTTCTTATGTGCAATTACATCATGATTTGGCCGGGCAACCCAGAATGATTGAAGCAATAAACCAGAGCGCAATTTGAGGTAGCATTAACTTTGGCGGGAAGAATATTGCTGAAACAGCAAGAAATCAAAGTTTTTGCTTGGAAAAAAATGTGGAACAGGCTAGAGATTATGTGCTTTTACCGGTGACAAGTCGTGGTGATTTGGGACAGCCAGTGTATAAGCAATCCGTTCATCGTTACTAGCATCGGTTTGGAACCGGTTATTTGTAAAAATACAAGCTAGTGGCCGATTTGAAACGGGATCAAACAAATGGATCCTGCGAAAAGAGCTCATGAGATCAAATCAGCAAAACAAGCGTTCTCGCGGACGCAATACTAACCACAATCGTAAAAACACCAATCCCATGACCCGCAATTATGACAGTAATGGTCCAGACGTTCGGGTGCGTGGAAATGCAGCCCATGTGGCGGAAAAATATATGCAATTGGCACGGGATGCCAATAATTCTGGCGATTCGGTTGCAGCTGAAAACTATTTGCAGCATGCGGAGCATTATTTTCGGATAATTTCGGCTGCCCAGGCCAATCAGACCCAGCAATTAGCTCAACAGCAGGCCCAGCAATTAGCTCAGCAGCAAGCTCAAGAAGTGCGCGCCGAGCAGCAAGAAGCACGAAAAGAAAACCGGCAAGAAACTTCACAAGAAACTTCACAAGAAACTAAAACAGAGGCTAATTCTGTAGCGGTTTCTGAATCACTCTCGCCAGAAACTGAAAATTTAAAATCCGGTGATAAGCCAGAAATTGAAAAGCCGGTAAAAAAGCGGGTGCAAAGGGAGCGGCGTCCTAGACGGCGGCCACTGGCTGAAAAAACAGCCAAGCCTGAAACAGCCAAGCCTGATACAACCAAGTCTGAAACAGCCCAGCCTGATACAGCCAAGCCTGATACAGCCAAGTCTGATACAGCCAAGTCTGATACAGCCAGCCAAAATATCCCTGTTAAACAACAGGCAGATGCAAAACCTGATGATAATGCAAGTGATCTGGCAAATTCACCGCAACCTGAAATTAATGAACTACCGGCTTTTGTTACCTCGGGTTCTGATAGCTCTGCTGCCGAATAAAAGTCAGCTCCTAAAAAAAATAAAAATTTGCACTTTTGCTTAATTGGTCCTGTAATTGTTTTGTAACAATTCAGGAGGCAGAAATGACTGATTATAATTACGATAATTTCTCCCATAAAGAATATGATTTGAGTAATTTCACGGGCCCGTTGCCCGGAGAAAAAGCTCCGGATGCAATTTTACAAACCCCCAATGGTTCGCCGCATCGTTTGCTGGATTTCGCTAGCGAATTTTTGGTCATCGAATTGGGCAGCGTTACCTGTCCCCTATTCCAAAGCCGACGAAAAACCATGGCCGGACTGAGTAAGGCCCATCCATTGATTGAATTTGTGGTGCTTTATATTCGTGAAGCTCACCCCGGTGCAAAAATCAGGCAACACCAGTCATTAAAAGATAAAATTTCCAACGCCCAAAAGCTTGATGATGGCAGCGGGGATCAGCGCGAAATTTTGGTGGATGATATTAAGGGCAGTACGCACCAGGCCTATGGTGGTTTTCCAAATGCCGTTTACATCGTTAATAGTAATGGGTGCATTGTTTTTTCATCGGATTGGAATGATGCCGAGGCAACCGGAAAAGCGCTCGAGCTTTTACTGGCTGGAAAAGCGGCCAATGTGCGCAGTTTTTTCAAACCCGCCAAGCCAGGTGTCGGGATGAAAACTTTCAAACAAAGTGGCAAGGGGGCCGGCCGGGATTTTCTTATGGGGTTTCCGGTTTTATTCTGGCAAAATATGATCAAGAGAAACTGGCGGGTTTTGTGGGGAAAACAGGCATTGGTAAAGCCCAATTCCCATTGCTAGAGCATTTTTAGGATAAGTGTATGCGGTTATCCGGTTCAAAAATGCGACAAAGCAAAATTAGAGCATTTTTAGGATAAGTGTATGCGGTTATCCGGTTCAAAAATGCGACAAGCAAAATTAGAGCAGAGGTTTATTAATATAAAAACCTGGGCTCTCGTGAAGAATTTTGTTTTTTGCCTTTTTTCAAAAAAAATTCTTACTACATACAATGGGTAAAGCGTGCCGGATGTCGGGTGCTTGGGTAACAATTATGCTTCAGGCGAAGCCGTTTATGCCAGCTTTGGGTGAATGCAGGTTCGCGCAAAATATAAGGGGAGCTTTTTAGATGAATATTGAAAAATATACGGAACGTTCAAAAGGGTTTATTCAAAGTGCCCAGACATTGGCTCTGGGGCAGGGGCATCAGCAATTTTTGCCTCTGCATTTATTAAAAGTGCTAATGGATGACGAGCAAGGAATGGCTTCAGGCTTGATTGAGGCATCCGGTGCTGACCCCAAAGCGGTTAAGATGGGCGTTGAGGCAGCTTTGAAAAAAATACCGCAAGTTTCAGGCGCTGATTCGCAGGTCTATCTTAGCCGTGAGATGGCAAATCTGTTTGAGCAGGTGGAGCAAATCGCTAAAAAAGGGGGTGATTCTTTTGTCACCGTCGAGCGTTTGTTGCTGGCCATTGCATTGGAAAAAACAACCGAAGCCGGAGAAATTCTGTTTGCCGCCGGGCTAACAGCCGCAAAACTCAACGAGGCAATAAATGAATTGCGCAAGGGGCATAAGGCGAACAGCGCTTCGGCAGAAGATCAATATGATGCTTTGAAAAAATATGCTCGTGATCTGACAGAGGCGGCTCGCGAGGGCAAACTTGATCCGGTGATTGGGCGCGATGAAGAAATCAGGCGCACCATTCAGGTTCTCTCCAGACGGACAAAGAATAATCCGGTGTTGATCGGGGAGCCGGGCGTGGGCAAAACCGCAATTGCTGAAGGGCTGGCGCTTAGGATCGTTAATGGTGATGTGCCGGAAAGTTTGAAGGATAAATCCTTGATGGCTCTTGATATGGGGGCTTTGATTGCGGGGGCTAAATATCGGGGTGAATTCGAAGAGCGGCTTAAATCAGTGCTCAACGAGGTTACCGAGGCCAATGGGCAGATAATATTGTTTATTGATGAAATGCACACTTTGGTGGGCGCTGGCAAATCTGATGGGGCCATGGATGCTTCCAATCTGTTGAAACCGGCTCTGGCGCGAGGCGAATTACATTGTGTCGGTGCAACAACGCTGGACGAATATAAAAAGCATGTGGAAAAAGATGCTGCTTTGGCACGGCGTTTTCAGCCGGTAGTTGTTGCCGAATCAACGGTTGAAGATACGATTTCTATTTTGCGTGGCTTAAAAGAAAAATATGAAATGCACCATGGGGTGCGAATTTCTGACGGGGCGCTGGTTTCGGCGGCAACCCTTTCCAACCGCTATATTTCCGACAGGTTTTTGCCCGACAAAGCGATTGATTTAATGGACGAAGCCTCGGCGAGGTTGCGCATGGCGGTGGATAGCAAACCCGAAGAGCTGGACGAGCTGGACCGTCGGATCATGCAGTTAAAAATTGAGCGCGAAGCCTTAAAAAAAGAAGAGGATGATGCCTCAAAAAGCCGGCTGAGCAAGCTTGAAGCAGAACTGGCTGATCTGGAAGAAGAAAGCGCAATTATAACCAGGCGCTGGCAGGGTGAAAAACAGCGGTTGGCCGGGTCAACCAAAATTAAAGAGCAGCTTGATCAGGCTCGCACCAGACTAGAAAACGCCCAAAGGGAAGGGGATCTGGCTAAAGCCGGAGAGTTGGCCTATGGGGTTATTCCTGATCTGGAGCAAAAGATTTTAGAGGCAGAAGAGCTGGGAGAAGATGTTTCTGGCTCCGGCCTGGTGGAAGAGGTGGTTTCACCGGATCATATTGCCCAGATTGTTTCGCGCTGGACCGGAATTCCGGTGGATAAAATGCTGGAAGGGGAACGGGATAAACTGCTTCGCATGGAAGAAGAATTGGGCAAAAGGGTCATTGGCCAAAATGAAGCGCTGGTGGCTGTTTCCAAAGCAGTACGTCGGGCCCGTGCCGGTTTGCAGGACCCTAACCGCCCCATCGGCTCTTTTATGTTTCTTGGGCCCACCGGAGTTGGCAAGACCGAACTTACCAAGGCACTGGCGCAGTTTTTGTTCGATGATGAAACGGCAATGGTTCGTCTCGATATGAGTGAATTCATGGAAAAACATTCAGTAGCGCGCCTGATCGGTGCGCCGCCTGGATATGTGGGCTATGACGAGGGTGGTGTGCTTACCGAAGCTGTTCGTAGGCGGCCCTATCAGGTGGTATTGTTCGACGAGATCGAAAAAGCTCACCCGGATGTGTTCAACATATTGTTGCAGGTTCTGGATGATGGCCGTCTGACCGATGGGCAGGGGCGCACGGTTGATTTTCGTAATACGCTTATAATCATGACATCAAACCTTGGCTCGCAATATCTCGCCGAACTAAAAGATGGAGAAAGTGTCGAGCTGGTTCGTGGAAAGGTTATGGATAATCTCAAAAGCGCATTCAGGCCCGAATTTCTAAATCGTATTGATGAGGTGCTATTGTTCCATCGTCTGGAACGCCAGCATATGGGAGCAATTGTCGATATCCAGTTCAAAGGTTTGCAAAAACTTCTGGCCGGGCGCGATATTGAAATATCCCTTAGTGAAGATGCCCGTGAATGGTTGGCCGAACGCGGTTATGATCCCGCTTATGGGGCCAGACCGCTAAAACGTGTGATTCAGCGCGAAGTACAGGATGCTCTGGCGGATATGGTTTTGGCTGGAGAAATTGGCGATGGTAGTGAAGTTGAAATCAGCAAAGGTGATGACGGGCTGGCGCTGAAAGTGCAAAAATCCGACTGAAATACGAAATTGTTGACCTTTGTTGACTTAGATTAAATGATGCAACCTCGCTTGAAATATAGCGGGGTTGTTTTTTTTAAGGGCGCTAACGGAGAAGGTGTGAAATGAATGTAGGCGGGGATTTTAGAAAGCTGCATATCATTGGTAAACCGTTTATTCTGGCCAATGTCTGGGATTTGGGTTCGGCACGAATGATGGCCTATATGGGAGCAAAAGCGCTGGCTACCTCTTCGGCAGCTCACGCTTTTACTCTTGGGGTGCCGGATATGGGCAATGTGGGGCGCGATGCTGCAATTGAGCATGCCAAAGATTTATCTACTGCAACCCCTTTGCCCCTAACTGCTGATTTGGAAAACGGTTATGGGCATGGGCCTGAGGATATAACGCTAACCGTAAATATGGCGGCAAAGGCCGGGCTGGCGGGATGCTGTATTGAAGATACAAAATTGCCTAAAAGTTCTCCTTATGAATTTATCTATGCTGTGAAGCGGATAGAGGCCGGGGTGGAGGCAGCTCAAAAATTCAGGCAACAAACGGGCAAAGATTTCGTTTTAACAGCCCGTGCCGATGGTATTATGTTGGGGCAATATGGGCTGGATGAGGCAATAAAGCGCCTAAAAGCCTTTGAAAAAGCGGGGGCTGATGTGCTTTATACACCGATGCCCAACGGGGATATGGACGATTTGGCAAAAATCTGTCGGGCGCTGGAAAAACCGGTTAATGCCCTTTGTGCGGGAAAATTTACCCGATATTCCCTGACTGATTTTGCAAATGTCGGAGTGGCAAGGGTTTCGATTGGCTCAGCTTTGGCGCGGGTGACCCATAAAATTATTGCTGAAAATGGTAAGGCAATGTTTGAAAATGGCGATATGAGTGGGTTGGGTGGTGCTGCAGTTGGTTCCCATATAGATCGTATGTTGAAGGTGCGTGAATTAGAGGGGAAAAGCTTTGATGAAAGTTAGGGCCTGACCCTAACGACAAAAATCGATTGTCGGGCTTGCATTTGCTTGAGATTTGCTTTAGAACATAGCAAGAACAAAAAATCAAAATTAATGAAGTTGGAAAATAGTGAAATTGAAAATAGATTATGTGGAGTTGGGGACCGGGGAAATTGGAGCAAGCAAGGATTTTTTTGCTAATGCCTTTGGCTGGAAGTTTGTTGACTATGGGCTGGAATATGCGGCGTTTGACAATGCGGGGCTGGATGGTGGGCTGGATGGTACGCCTGGGGCAACCAGAGCGCCTTTGGTGATATTAAAAGCTGATGATCTGGAGGCGGCGCAAAAGCAGATAGAGGCAGCGGGTGGGAAAATTGTCAGGGTAATTTTTTCTTTTCCCGGTGGGCGGCGCTTTCATTTCAAAGAGCCGGGGGGCAATGAACTGGCGGTATGGTCACCAAATTGACAATTGAATTGCAAAAAACCAGATCTATGTTGTTTGGTGGTTGGCGTATAATTGCATGCAATAACCTATTGCGAATTGACCTCAGCAGTTCGAACCGGCTCTGCATCGCGGGCCATCAGGTCGCGAATTTGCTCGACTGAAAGGGCAAATAATACTTGCTCCCGTGCAGGCAGCGAATTATCGCGAGGTAATTGAATGCCCAATGGATCAACGGGATTGCCATTTATGCGTACTTCGAAATGCAAATGGTTGCCCGTAACATTGCCGGTTGCGCCCACATAGCCGATTAGCTGACCCTGGCGAACAGTGCCTCCGGCAACAATACCATCTTCAATTCTGTCCATATGGGCATAGCGGGTCACATAGCCGTTCACATGCTGCAACTCGATAAAGCGGCCAAAGCCGGAAACCCATTGCGCTCTTCTAATGGTTGCATCGCCCGATGCGTAGATGGGTGTACCTCTTGGGGCAGCCAGATCAATGCCGGTGTGTAATTTTCTGGTGCCAAAAACCGGGTGGATTCGCATGCCAAAGCGCGAACTCAAGCGACCACCGCCCTCGAGCGGGCGCCGAATAAGAAAGCGCTTGCCGGTATCCCCGTTGGGGTCATAAAAATCGACTTTGCCATTATCGTCTTGAAAGCGGAAAAACTCTCGCTTGATGCCATCAAGGGATAGGGAAACATAGAGCAATTCTTGTTTTCCATCCGCATCAGGCTCCGTTTGTAATATTTCTAGGCTGTCCCCAATCGAGATGTTTTTATTCAGGTCAATATCATAGGAATAAAGGGAGACAATTTTGTCTATTTTTTCGTCCTCAAGGGAATATTTGCGGGCCGTTTCCCAGATCGATCGATATATGGTTGGTAAATTGTTTACGTTGATTTCCTCAAAATCTTCCTCGGGGAATTCAATTGAGGGAGGTGCTATGCCCAAAACATAGCGGCCGGTATCCGTTAGCGCCACAGTCGCTCTATGAATATCGCCCGCATATATGGAGATACGATAGGGGATTAGAGTGTCGTTGGTGCGGTTGGGACCAAACAGAATGCGCAGATGGGAGTTCTCGGGAAGAATCGGAGAAGGATAAACATTCTTCAGAGCCCCAAGAACTGCTTCTATCATATTCTCGGTAAAGCCGTTTTGGGCCAGGGTTTCGGGAAGCGGGGTCTCTTGGCGAAAAGTCAATATCCGCTCCGAGCGGCCAAGCACCTTGTCGGAAGCAATAGTGGATTTGGCTATGGTGGTCATATTTTCCACTTCACCAAAAATAGTATTTGAAATAGCTTCCAGCCCCGGGTTCAGCTCAACGAGCGAGCCATTCTGCGCTGCATAGCCAAGGGCGGTTATGTCAGAGGGGGAATAGGAGCTTTCAAGGGTTAGCTGGGCAAATTCAGCAGCCCCCAGATCAGTGACTACTCGGGGTGGTGGATTACCAAGTTGCAGGGCACTATTGCGAATGGTGATTTCGCCCTCCACATTGGTGCCATAAATATCGGTGGAAATCAGATCTTCACTCAAGGGGGTATCAGTAGCTACGGTACGACGCAACAGTTCTACGGGGTCATAATCGGGTATTTCGCTGGAAAGGGATGTCGCTGCCGTTGCCAGAGTCGCTCTAATGCGGTCAAATGGCTGTTGGCGAATGCGTGAAACCCCCTCATCGTTTATGCGCACACTTGCTTCGATGGTTTCGCGCTCGGATCTGGTCTGGGCAATTGGTAGCAAGCGATCGGTTTTTGCCGTGGCAGAAAACTCTTGCAGTCTTTGTTCGGTTTTAACCTGTAGAGCATCAGAGGGGGTGGAAAATGTATCCTGTCCCAAAAACGAAACATAAAGCGCCCCACCCATTAACAGGATCGATGTAAGGCCTGTCATGATAATTCCGGCAAGCCAGGATAGAGAAAGCTCTCGCCCCTGAGGGATATCACCCTCGGATGATTGCATGGTCATGGGGGCGCTGTCTTCATAGCCATTGGCTCGCAGCAAGGCAGCATGACGATTTGATTCTGACATATTCACTTGAGTTTTGTTATCCCCGAAATTTCGCAGCCTACTTATAGATTGCTACATAGCTAGCTGCCAGCAGAATCTGTTCACATTATGATTAGGTCCTGACCCTAGATCCACCCAGGGTGTTTCCCTAACCCGCGATGGGGTTTTGGGCTTGGGTGAGATAATAATTTTGGGCGAGATAATAATTGGTGAATTGGACAGAGGAAGTGGACTTGGTCCATAGGAAAAAGACACGGAAAAAAGACAAGGGAAAACGACTCGATTTTATATAGTCTTCTATATAAGGGGCTAAAACTTGAATATTTTTCATCCATATAAAGAAGCTAGATTCGCATTTCTGGGTTGGTGGGGAGAAAACAGGCCCATAATAGCAAATAATATGCGCCAGGCACCCGATTTAAGGGGGCTTTCATATGAAAATATGCGCCAAGCAATTTAAATGGCAAGAGAATTTACCCGGCTCCCGATTACCAAGGCCAAGGTTTTAATGGTTGTGTGTTGAAATTTGGTAATTAATACCCATTTATAATATAATAAAATAGCGCACAAAGCCCGCATTTACGGGGTTATTTGGTGCTATGGACAGAGGCTGCGAATAAAAAATGAAAATAAGTAATTTGGCGTGTTGACTCTTTTGGGGTCTCAACCTATAACCCGCCAACGTTGACGAGCGAGGCTTTATAAAGGTTCGAGTTTGCCAGCTAGCTGATTGAAATTATTAACTAAATTCTTTTTTTCAGTTACTTAAAATAGGGTGTTGACAGAGAGTTTTCTCTCCCATATAACCCGCGAACGTTACCAAGACGGTTTGATAGTCAAGCTCTTCTGGTTAGCGGTTTCTAAAAAAAGGCAAGGTTGATGCCGGGTTACCGGTAAATGTTTTGCTGTTTTGTTGGATTTGGTGTATACTGTACTTTGCAGTTTATTCTGGACAACAAGGACGCTTCTCCCTTTTGGGATTTGGGTCGGCTCTTTGATAGTGTGAAGAATGGAAGAAAGAGAAACGTGGACGGCGAGGTTCTTGCGAGCTGGAATAGGGTTTATAATCTGCAAAGGTTATAGGGTTTAGACTGGCGAAACAGACTTCGATGGGTGTACGTTTCTATTAGAGAACACCATTGGTAATTGAATGTCGTGAGACATTTAAAGACAAATGTGGTGTCCTCGTCAAAATAAGTAAACGTGCATGCGTCGACCAAGTCAGAATATCAAACTTGAGAGTTTGATCCTGGCTCAGAACGAACGCTGGCGGCAGGCTTAACACATGCAAGTCGAGCGCTCTGCTTCGGTAGAGAGCGGCAGACGGGTGAGTAACGCGTGGGAACCTACCTAATAGTACGGAATAGCCCTGGGAAACCGGGAATAATACCGTATACGCCCTCTTTGATTGGCTCATTGAGGGGAAAGATTTTATCGCTATTAGATGGGCCTGCGTTGGATTAGCTAGTTGGTGAGGTAATGGCTCACCAAGGCGACGATCTATAGCTGGTCTGAGAGGATGATCAGCCACACTGGAACTGAGACACGGTCCAGACTCCTACGGGAGGCAGCAGTGGGGAATATTGGACAATGGGCGCAAGCCTGATCCAGCCATGCCGCGTGAGTGATG